>Ga0209061_1000108_pt1 | contig 283216 bp, 258 predicted proteins | sample Coa_R1_10_FD_187157 | JGI IMG/M metagenome (GOLD analysis project Ga0209061, IMG submission 187157) | Surface soil microbial communities from Centralia Pennsylvania, which are recovering from an underground coalmine fire - Coalmine... | ecosystem: Environmental > Terrestrial > Soil >... | reverse complement strand
GGTCCGACGCGGGGTGGCGGTTTCAGCATTTCCCACTCTCTGAACAAATTTTCTTGGTTAGAGAGATTCTGACGAAAAAAGCTTCTCGTTTGCAAGACTTCGTAAACCTGCGCCCGATACTCTTGCTTTGGAAGCCGGATTTCGTCGTGCCGGGTTCCGTCTCCTCCGTTTGTTGCCTCCCTTTCAAGGGCGGAGATGAATCTCTCTCGGGCGGGGAAAGCTTCCCCGCCCCCCTTTTTCCGCATCGGTCCTTTGCCGCGGCTCGGGCATCGACCTTCCACCTTGCCCTTCTTACATTACGCATAACGCGCGGGCCGGATTGTCCGCACCCTGGATGGAGGAGAAGATGAGCTATTATTTCGCCAAAACTCTCGATGTTCCGTTCGATACCGCGATTGCGCGCACGCTCGCGGCGCTTAAGGAGCGAGGGTTCGGCTTGGTTTCGGAAATCGACGTAAAAGAGACGCTCAAGCAGAAAATCGGGGTGGAATTTCGCCCCTATCGCATTCTCGGCGCTTGCAACCCCAAGCTTGCGCATCGCGCATTGACGCTGGAAGACAAGGTTGGGACCATGCTGCCCTGCAATGTTATCGTGCAAGAGCTGGAACCGGGGAAAAGCGAGGTGGCAGCCATCGATCCGGTGGCCTCCATGCAGGCGATTAACAATCCGCGTCTTAGAGATTTGGCCGAAGAAGTGCGCCGGGAACTTCAAGCCGTGGTGCAATCGCTATGAGCGGAGGGGAAGCGGTTTCGGTTCTCGGCATCTGCGGCAGCCTCCGACGCGGCTCTTACAACGCGGCCGCGCTGCGCGCCGCGGAAGAACTGGCCCCCGAAGGCTTACGTATTGAGCAAGCAAGCATTGCCGAAGTACCGCTTTATAATGAAGACCTGCGGCTTGCTTCCGGGTTCCCGCCTGCGGTGGAAGCGCTTCGGGAAAAAATCCGCGCGGCCGATGCCGTATTGATTGCTACCCCGGAATACAATTATTCCGTGCCCGGTGTGTTAAAAAATGCGATCGATTGGATTTCGCGCCCGCCGGAACAGCCGTTCTCGGGCAAGCCCATCGCGCTCATGGGCGCCAGTCCCGGCAGGCTCGGCACCGCACGGGCGCAGTATCATTTGCGTCAGATATTCGTGTTTCTCAACGCCTATGTGATGAACCAGCCGGAGATTTTTATCGCCGACGCCCCTGCCCGATTTGATACGGAAGGCAGACTTGCGGACGAACCGACGCGTTCGCTTTTAAAGACGTTTCTGGTTGCGCTGCGCGCCTGGGCCCTGCGGTTCAAGCGTTAAAGCGTTAACAGGATGGAGTGGGGAATCCCGCCTTTGCGAAACTTGCGGGGCGGGACTCCTATTGTTTATTTTCCTCATACTTTTTCATCTGGCCGGCAATCGCGGGATCCGTCTGCTCTTGTTGAAGCAATTGCTTTGCGAGATCCTCAACCTCGGTGTTCAGCCGGCGTTGCTGGTTGGGCGGCAGCTCGAGGCCTTGTTGTTGAAGAGCGCCTTCCACTTCGCTCTCGGTGGGCTGGTGCGATAGCCCCTCCCACACATTGCCGACCCGCGGAGGCGGTACGTTTTCCTGAGTCTGTTCCTGAGCTTGAACGTGCAGCGAAATCCCGCCCGCCGTCCCGATCAGAAAGGCGGAGCATAAAACCATCCGGCGCATCCGCCCGGTGCTGGGCTTGGACATCACCTAGCCTCCTCGCCAGCAACGTGACACTCGGCGTTAGAATGGCACGTTGGTGCAACAGTGTCTATCCTTTTTACATGTCCGAACACTGAAATTTTGAAAAGCAACGGCCGGCGAGGCTTAATCGCCGTGCAGCAGATCCCGCGCCGGCGGGCCGGAAAGGATATCTTCCCCGCTCTCGTTGCCGAGCAAATTCTTTGCCGGATCCCCGTGCAGAATGTCGCTCGGCAGCGCGGGTTCGGCAGGTGTGCAAAGCGTCCCTTCCGCCGGAAGATGATCAAGATTCAACGCGCCGATGGCCCCACCGCTTCCGGGCAAGCCCAAGATGCCCGGCAGCCCGAAAAAAAGACCGAGGGAAAACGTATCCGGCCCGGCGGGCTCGGCGGGGCAATCGGCCGGCAGCGGCGGCTCTCTCTGCGCGCGTGAAGGCCAAGCGGGAAGGAAGAGGGCAATCGCCGCAAAGGTTGCGCAAATGGCAAAAACACGCGTGGTACACACAGGGGCCGCTCCTTGCTCAGGAGCGCATAGGAAAACGCATTCGTGTTAACGCTTTCCTCCCTCGGCAGGGTGAAGGCCGCTTAAGAGCGCAGGCATGAAGACAAGCGTGGTGATCAGTGTGGCGCCAAGGCTCAGCAGCAGAAGCTCGCCCATGCTGGCCGTGCCGGGATGCGCGGAAAGCGCAAGGGAGCCGAAGGCCGTGCCGGTGGTGAAAGCCGAAAACAGCACCGCCCGTGCGGTCGCCGAACCAAGGAAGCGAGTTGCTCCCGCGCGCCAGTTCATCACGAAGTAAACGTTGAAGGAAACGCCGACACCCAGAAGCAAGGGAAGCGCGATGATATTGGCGAAATTGAGCGGCAAAGGAAGCAACACGGCAATCAGTGCCGTGAGCAGCGCCGAAAGCAAGAGCGGGACCATGACCAGCGCCGCATCGACAATCCGCCGCAAAACCAGCAGCAAGATCACGCCGATGGCAAGCAATGCCCCGATCACGGCTGAGCGGAACGCGCTGAGGATGGTATCAGAGGTATCGATAATAATCCCGGCAGATCCGCCTGCTTCCGGTATGATCTTTCGTACCGAATCGACCAATGCACGCATGCCAGCACTGCTGCGGGTGGCAGGCGTGCCGAGCACTTGGATCCGCGCGCGCCCGTCCGGAAGCAGCCAATCGCGTGTTATTTCTTCGGGCAGATCTTTCAGCGTCACTTTTTTTGCTTGAAGCGCAGTGCGCAACCGTTGCAGCTCATCGGGTAAAAACAGCGTCAATGCCCGATTAAGCGCGAGCAAGCTCGCATCGGATGCGCCCTTCAGCGCATGCAAATCGGCAGCAATGCGCACCAAGGGATGTTCGGGCTCGAGCTTTCGGGCGGCAGGATCAAGCGATGCCAGCGCGGTATCCATCGCCATGCGGATTTGCGCTGCATCCAAGGGGGCGGGCGAGTCCTGCGCGGCCAGGGTCGGGGCGAGAATGTTCTCTGCATCGGCGATCATCTCGAGCTTTTCCGTTTGATCTTCCGGAACGAAACTTCCCAGCGTCAGCACGGTGTCAACCAGCGGCAATTTCCGCAAACGTTCGGCCAGTGCTTCGGCTTGGTGCAAGGAGGGTTCCAGGCTTTCCACGCTGTAGGGGTTTGTCAGCGGGTTATCGAGCAGATCATAAAGCGTGCGCATGGCCTCGGTGTTCGGATCTTTTGTGTGCAGAGGATCGGCATCGAAAACCAGATGAGGAACCATCGCCGCTCCGGAAAGCCCGACTGCAATGAACACCGCGATCACCGCCAAACGCCAGCGCTGCAGAAGCCGATCTGCATGAGCACCGAAGGGCAACGCAACTTCTGCGGTTTCTCCGGGCGGGCGGAACAAAGCCAGCGCTGCCGGCAAGAAGCCAATTGTGCAAACAAAGGCAATCAGCATGCCGCTGCCCGCGATAAGGCCGAGTTCCGCAACACCGCGAAACTTTGTTGGAACAAAAGCGTAAAATCCGGCCGCGGCCGTGACCGCCGCAAGCAAAATCTGCACACCGACTCGCCGGGCGGTTTCCGCCAATGCAGCGGAGACATCGCCTAAGGCATAAAGCATCTCGCGGAATCGGACACTGAACTGAATTGCGAAATCCACCGCAATTCCGACAAACAAAATTGCGAACGCAAGCGAGATCAGATTAAGCGTGCCCACAGCGGCGGCGGCAAATGCGCTCGTGAAAGCAAAACCCACAAGCAAAGTCAGCAAGATCGGCACAATGAGCCGCCAAGAGCCGACCGCTAAAAACAGCCAAAGTGTAATCAGCGCAAGACTGGCAAGCGTTCCGGTCAGCATGCCGTGGGCCACGGTGGCAAATTCTTCATCCGAGAGCGCAACCGAACCGGTGATGCGGAGTTTTGCCGCCCCAGAGCGGATGAATTCCAGCGTGCTTGCTGCGCGGCGCATGGCACGCGTTGCTTCCGCTCCGGGCTCCAGCGCGCCGTAATTCATCTTGGGCTGCACCAGAACGAAACGATATTTTCCCGCAACGTCTCCTGCCGAACCCCCGATCAGCTTTTGCCAGGAAAGCGGCTGATAGACGCCTCTCCGCGCGGCAGCGAGGCTTTTCTCAAAGGCGCGAAGAGAAGGGAGATAAGGGCCGAGATCCACTTCGCCGCGTTCTACGCCGACACCAAGCAGGCCGAGCGCCCCGAACAGGCCGCGTGCGGTGGGATCCGGAGCAAGCTGGCCAAGAAAAGGCTGCGCATCAATGACCCGATTGAGCAAATCTTCGAGTTCTTTCTTGCTCAGAAAAAGCATTCCCTCGCGGTCAAAGAACGGTATTGCGTCGGGTCTTCTGACGCTGATGAAATGGGCTTTATCCTGCGCGAGGAGATCGGCCAGGGCGGCGGCGGTGGCATCCGCTTCCTCGGGGATTTCGGCTTCGATCACGCCGACCAAAAGATCGGTGAATTGCGGAAAAGCCTGGCTAAAAGCAATCTGGCGTTGGCGCCATGGGAGGCTCTCGGAAAACAGCGTATCCACATCGCTGTTGAGACCCAGGGAATGGAATGAATACCACCCCATGACCCCTGCCAAGAGCAAAACACCCACGACCACAAGAACAGCATGCCGGCGGGCGAAATTCGCCACACCCAACAGAAACAGCGATACAGGCATAAGAAGCGTGGTAACCCAGTCTGCGGCGCGAGACAAATGCAGGCCGGTAGTCGAGCAGGGGCTGGCGTTCCACCCTGCTGCCAGTTGGCGTGGATTTTTCCATAGTATAGAAGCAGCATCGAGAGCCCGGCTCCGCGATCGGCGGAGAACAGGGCGTGAACCGTGGACCTTTATGCATGATTTCCAGCTTACGCGCCGCGCTGAATACCTGGGTTGTCCGGGCTCTGTTTCTGATTTTGGTGGTTGCCTTCGCGGCTTGGGGCGTGGGCGATATGATCCGCGTCATCGGCACCGACACGGCCGTGGCCTCGGTGGCCGGGGAAAAGCTGCAGCTGCCGCTGGTGCAAGAGGCTTATCAGCAGGAGCTGGCGCAATTCCGCCGCGCCCGGCCGAACGAAGAGCCGACGCCGGCGATTCGCCAACAGCTCGCCGAGCAAGCCTTGCAACGGTTGATTACGCAAACGGTGATCGCCAAGAAAGTCGCTGACCTCGGACTGCAAACGCCGGATGAAGCCGTGCGCGCAGCCGTCTTGGCCATACCCGGACTGCGCAAGTCCGATGGAACGCTTGATCGCATCGCTTTGGAACGGCTGTTGAGTTCCGCCAATCTCTCCGAGGAGCGATTTTTGGGGTTGATGCGAAGCGACCTTGCTCAAGAACAATTGCTCAGCGCAATCCATACCGGCGCCGTGGCGCCGGATCTCCTGGTGCATGCCGTTTATGCCTTTCGGAACGAAAAGCGCGTGGCAATGGCCGTGACCTTCCCTTTCGCTGCCGCCCCTGCCCCTCCTTCGCCGACCGAAGCCGAGCTTACCCGTTACTGGGCAAATCATCCGGAAAAGTTCGGCAGGCCCGAATACCGGCGGATCAAGGCGGTGATTTTGACCCCGGAAGCCATTGCCAAGACGCTCCCCGTGAGCGAGGAGGAAATCGCCGCCGCCTATGAGAGCCGCAAGGCGGAATTCGATGTTCCGGAAAAACGTTCGGTGCAAATCGTGCTCGCCCCGAACGAAGCACGCGCCAAAGCCTTGGCCGAGCAATGGCGCGCAGGGGCGGACTGGGCAACGATCGAAAAAGCTGCCAAGACACCGGACGGCAACGCCGTGCAACTGGATAACGCGAGCCGCGCGGAAATTCCGGTGCCTCAGCTTGCGGACGAGGTCTTCAAAGCACCGCTCAATGTGATATCCGCGCCCATCAAAACCGATCTGGGCTATTACCTGGTGCGGGTTACCGCCATCCACCCGGGCGGCAAGCGCACGCTGGCCGAAGTGAAAAACGAGCTTCGCCAGCAAGTGGCACTGCAGAAAGCGGCCGATGTTATTTATGATCGCGCCAATAAAGTTGAGGATCTGCTGGCTGGTGGAGCGAAATTGGAGGAGCTTCCGGGAGATCTGGGGCTGGTCGCCGTAACCGGCACGCTGGATGCGCAAGGCATAACCCCGCAAGGTGTGCCGGCGCCGATCCCCGGTCCCGAGGAGCTCCGCAAAGCGGTGGTGGAGGCGGCCTTCCAAACCAAGCCCGGCGACCCGCCGAGATTGGTCGAGGTGCCGGCAAGCGGCGGGCAAAGTGGGGCCTCGCAAGCGTCTTCCTACTATGCCCTGGTGGTCGAGAGCATCACCCCGCCGGCGGAAAAGCCGTTCGCCGAGGTAAGGGCAGAAGTGGAGCAGGCCTACAAGCAAGACGCGATGCGCCACGAGCAGGAAACCGCCGCGGCAAAGCTTTATGCCGCCGTAAAGGACGGCAAGCCGCTTTCGGAAGCAGCAAAGGCGGCGGGGTTGGAAACGCACGTGTTGCCCCCGGCCGCCCGCGGCGTGCCCACTCCCGGCGTGCCCATGCAGCTCTCCATGTTGCTCTTCAGCATGAAGCGCGGCGAGGCCACCATGGTGGAGACAGAGGACTCCTTCGTCGTGGCGCAATTGATGGAGATTCAACAGCCCGATCCCAAGGCCGATCCGGTAGGCTATGGCCGCATGCGCGATCAACTCACGCGGCAGATCGCCAACGACCTCGATTCGGTTTATGTCATAGGGCTGCGCGAGGCCGCAAAGCCCCGTGTGAATGAAAAACTGCTGGAAACCATCGCCCAGCCTTAACCCGATGACGTCTCTTCGCAGAGTAATGCAACCATGAACGTTTCCGTCGCTCCGGGCTTTGCTGCTTTCCGTGCGGCCTATGAGGCCGAGCGGGGCAGTTTGCTTTGGCGCCGAGGGGTGGCGGATCTGGAAACCCCGGTTGCGGCCTTTCTGAAGCTTGCGCAGGGCCGCCCCAACAGTTTTCTTCTGGAAAGCGTCGAGGGCGGCGCCGCGCGCGGTCGTTATTCCATTATCGGAATGGAACCGGATCTCATTTGGCGGTGCCGCAACGGTGTGGCCGAGATCAATCGCCACGCCCGCTCTGCGCCGCATGCGTTCGTGGCAGACCCGAGACCCGCGCTGGCAAGCCTGCGCGCGCTGATCGCCGAAACCCGGGTAGAAGTGCCGGAAAGCTTGCCGCCCATGGCCGGCGGGTTGGTGGGGTATTTGGGCTACGACATGGTGCGGCTGATGGAACGGCTTCCCGCGAAAAACCGCGATGACTTGGGTTTGCCGGAAGCCATTCTGGTGCGGCCGACCCTTTTTGCGATTTTCGACAACGTCAACGACGAGCTGACCCTGGTTGCGCCGACCTTTCCCCGCCCCGGGGTTTCGGCCGAACGCGCCTATGCCGAAGCCGAAGCGCTTTTGGACCAAGCGCAAGCGGCTCTGAACCGCCCCTTGCCGCGCGCGGCGCCGCCGGTGGAGCTGCCGCCGATGCCCCCTCCTTCGTCTAATTTCACCAAGGAGGAATTCCTGCAGGCTGTGGAACGGGCAAAGGAATACATCTTCGCCGGCGATGCGTTCCAGATCGTCATCAGCCAGCGCTTTTCCGCCCCCTTCGCGCTGCCCCCGTTTGCGCTTTACCGGGCGTTGCGACGGATCAACCCCGCACCTTTCCTGTTCTATCTGGATTTCGGGAATTTCTCGGTGGCCGGTAGCAGCCCGGAAATTCTGGTGCGGGTGCGAAACGGGATCGTGACGATCCGCCCGCTCGCCGGAACACGTCCGCGCGGCGCCACGCACGAGGAAGACATTCGGCTTGAGCAGGAGCTTCTGGCGGATCCGAAAGAACGGGCGGAGCATTTGATGCTGCTCGATCTCGGCCGCAATGACGTGGGCCGCGTCGCCGAGCTGGGCAGCGTGCGTGTGACCGAAAGCTTCGCAATCGAACGCTTTAGCCATGTCATGCACATCATGTCTGATGTGCAAGGCAAACTCCGGGCGGGGCTCGATGCGGTGGATGCGTTGATTGCCGGCTTTCCGGCCGGCACGCTGACCGGGGCGCCCAAAGTTCGAGCAATGGAAATTATCGAAGAGCTGGAGCCGACAAAGCGCGGCATTTATGCGGGCTGTATCGGCTACTTTGCGTCCAACGGCACGATGGACACCTGCATCGGATTACGCATGGCGGTCATCAAGGATGGTATGATGCATGTGCAGGCCGGCTGCGGCGTGGTTGCGGATTCGCGCCCCGAGGCCGAATATGAAGAAACGCGCCAAAAAGCCCGCGCTCTGTTCCGCGCAGCCGAAGAAGCCGTCCGCTTTGCCGCATTAGGCGGCTAGGGTTTGGCCCCATACGGTTGGCGCTTCCGGGCTCTGCTGCTAGAAGCGCCCATCACGAACACGAAGATGTGAGAGACGGCGATGGCCGGGCATTCCCAATTCAAGAATATTATGCATCGGAAGGGCGCGCAGGATGCGCGGCGCGCTCGTCAATTTGCGAAACTAATACGTGAAATTACGGTGGCGGCGCGCAGCGGGTTGCCGGACCCCGCCGCGAATCCAAGATTGCGGGCAGCCGTCGCGGCGGCGCGCCAAGCCAACATGCCCAAAGATACGATCGATCGCGCCATCAAGAAAGCAACCGGCGAGGCAGGCAGCGACGATTACGCCGAAGTGCGCTACGAAGGCTACGGCCCTTCCGGGGTGGCCATTATCGTCGAAGCGCTGACCGATAACCGCAACCGCACGGCCGGTGAAATTCGGTCGGCCTTCGCCAAGCACGGCGGCACGCTCGGGGAAACGAACTCGGTTGCTTTTCTCTTCCAAAGACTCGGCGTTATTCGCTATTCGGCCAAAAGCGCCACCGCGGATGCCATGCTGGAGGCGGCAATCGAAGCCGGAGCCGAAAACGTGGAAACCACGCCGGACGGCCACGAAGTAACGACTTCCGTGGAAGATTTTTTTGCCGTGCGCGACGCCTTGGAAAGCCGCTTCGGCGCCCCCGAAAGTGCACAGCTGGAATGGCGCCCGCTGAGCACTGTTACCCTGGATGAAACCACCGCGCCGGTTGTGATGAAATTACTGGAAGCATTGGAGGAAAATGACGACGTCCAAAACGTCTATGCCAATTTTGAAATTTCCGAAGCGCTTTTGCAAAAGCTTTCCGCGTGAGCCCGAAGATGGTCCGGGTGCTGGGGCTTGACCCCGGTCTACGCGTTACGGGCTGGGGGATTATCGACGTTGAGGGCTCGCGGCTCAGCCATATCGGCGATGGCGTGATCGCGACCAATCCTTCGCTCTCGGTGCCGGATCGTCTAAAAACCCTGCACGATGCTTTGGGCGCGCTGATCCTTCGCTACAGTCCGAACGAAGCGGCGCTTGAGGAAACCTATGTGAACCGCAATGGTGCCGCCACCTTAAAACTGGGTTATGCGCGCGCGATTGCGCTTTTGGTTCCCGCGTTGGCAGGGCTGCCGGTAAGCGAATATGCTGCCAAGACCGTCAAGCAAACGGTGGTTGGAACCGGAGGGGCGGAAAAATCGCAAGTGCAGATGATGGTGCAACGCTTGTTGCCGGGAACGGCTATAAAACGCGCCGATGCGGCGGACGCGCTGGCAGTTGCCATTTGTCATGCGCATCACCGGAGCACCCGCCGCGCATGGATGGCTCTCTCCGCCGGCCAATGAGCAGGCGCTCGGGATGATCGCCAAACTGACCGGGCGGGTGGATACGCTGGAAGCGGATCGCTGCGTTATTGACGTGGGCGGGGTTGGGTATTTGGTGTTCGCATCAACCCGGACACTGGCTGCGTTGCCGCGCCCGCCGGCGTTTGCGCAGGTTTTAATAGAAACGCAGGTGCGTGAGGACGCCATCGCCCTTTATGGTTTTCTCGATGCTGCAGAACGGGAATGGTTCCGAATGCTGACTGCGGTGCAGGGGGTCGGCGCACGGCTTGCGTTGCATATTCTCTCGGCCTTCTCTCCGCGCGAGCTCGCCGTTGCGATCCGCGGGGGGGATGCGAAGGCATTGACCCGTGCGCAAGGCGTCGGCGCACGACTTGCGACACGACTCGTGAGTGAGCTGAAAAACCGGGCAGAGGCATTGGAGATCCCCGCCGGGGGTGAATCGGCTTTGGCCCCCTCTCCGGCCTTTAGCAAGCTGGAAGAGGACGCCGTGTCCGTGCTGGTCAATCTCGGCTATCGACGTGGCGAGGCCGCGCCGGTGCTCCGCGAGGTCTTGCAGCGTCTTGGCCCGGAGGCGCCCTTAGAAGACGCGATCCGCGCTTGCCTGCGTGAACTTGCCCCCAAGGAGATGCGCAAATGAGCACAAGCTCCGAGGCCATGCGTGCCGTCTCCCCCGGGCTGAGCGAGACCGATGCGGCGGAAGCAAGCCTTCGCCCGCAAAGCCTGGCAGAGTTCGTCGGCCAGCAAACGATCCGGGAAAATCTTTCAGTGTTCATTGCGGCCGCCCGCGCCCGCAATGAAGCGCTTGACCACGTTCTGCTGCACGGGCCGCCCGGCCTCGGCAAGACCACACTTGCCCAAATTATTGCCCGTGAACTGGGAGTCGGCTTTCGCGCGACATCCGGGCCGGTGCTGCAGCGTGCCGGGGATCTCGCCGCGATTCTCACCAATCTGCAGCCGCGCGATGTGCTTTTCATCGACGAAATTCACCGGCTGCAGCCCGCCATTGAAGAAGTGCTTTATCCGGCAATGGAGGATTTTCAGCTCGATCTGATTATCGGCGAAGGGCCCGGCGCGCGGAGCATACGCATCGACCTGCCCCCGTTCACGCTGATCGGGGCCACCACCCGGGCGGGTTTGCTCGCCACACCCTTGCGGGAGCGGTTCGGCATTCCGCTCCGTCTGGTATTTTACACGCCGGCCGAACTGGAAATGATTTTATCCCGCGCAGCAAGGTTGCTGAACGTTGTGCTGACCAAAGAGGGAGCGGCGGAGATCGCCCGCCGCTCGCGCGGCACACCGCGTATTGCGGGGCGGCTGCTTCGTCGGGTTCGGGACTTCGCCCTGGTGCAGGGTGCGCATGCGATCGATCGAACCTTGGCCGATGCCGCGCTTGCTCGGCTGGAGGTCGACCGGCTAGGACTGGACGCGATGGATCTCAAATATCTCTCCCGAATTGCCGAACATCATGGCGGCGGACCGGTAGGGATCGAAACGCTGGCCGCCGCGCTGGCGGAAACACGGGACACGCTTGAGGATGTGATCGAGCCGTTTTTAATCCAGGAAGGGTTTGTGTTGCGCACCAGCCGCGGCCGTGTGCTGGGCGAGGTAGGATGGCGTCACCTCGGGTTGCCGCCGCCACCGCGGGCGCAGCTCGAGCTTGATCTCTTGGCGCAATCCCGCGCAGATGAAGATGCAGAAGAATGATGCAGCCTCAGGGCTTGACGAACGGAGCGGGACGGCATTGTTACCGGTTGCGCGTGTATTTTGAGGATACCGACGCGGCAGGGATTGTCTATCACGCGCGCTATCTCGGCTTTGCCGAACGGGCACGAACCGAGCTTCTGCGCGATTTGGGCGTGCCGCACGCGGAGCTTTTGGAGCAACACGGCCTGATGTTTGTGGTGCGGCACGTCAGGGTGGAGTATCGCAGCCCCGCTCGGCTCGACGATTTGCTTGAGGTATGCACCGAGCCGGTGGCCATGGGGGCAGCTTCGGTGGCGTTGCGACAGAAACTCTTTCGCGTGAAAGAAGACACGCCGCTCACAGTGGTTGATCTCGGCCTTGCCGTGGTGCGCCGGGCCGACCAAAAGCCCGCGCGGTTGCCGGAGCGCTGGCGCGAAGCATTTTTGCGCTGGGGACAGTGGAAAGGAAAGAGCGCGGCACGTGAAGTGCGGACCAATGAAGGAGTTTAGGTGTGGATCGAGCGGTTGAGGCAACAAATCTTGCAGTGGCAAATGGAGATTTGTCTCTGCTTGGCTTATTTTTACATGCGGATATTGTCGTTAAGTTCGTCATGCTGCTTTTGTTGGCAGCCAGCGTATGGGTTTGGGCGATTATTTTTGAAAAATGGGCTTCGCTGCGCCGGGTTCAGCGGGCCGCCGATGCGTTCGAGGATCGGTTTTGGTCCGGTGGCAGTCTGGATGATCTTTATGAACAAGAAGGCGTCAAACCTGGCCACCCGATGGCCGCCGTATTCAGCGCCGCTATGGGCGAATGGCGGCGCTCGGCCCGGGTTGTGGGGGCGGATGTCAGCCGCGGGGGCGTACAAAAGCGCGTCGAACGCGCCATGGGAATTACCATCCAACGCGAAATGGAGCGATTGGAGCGATGGATGGTATTTCTGGCCTCGGTTGGCTCAACCGCGCCGTTCATAGGGTTGTTTGGCACGGTTTGGGGTATTATGCATAGCTTCTCGGCCATTGCGGCATTGCATAATACCAATCTTTCGGTGGTGGCGCCCGGCATCGCCGAGGCTTTGTTTGCTACGGCAACCGGTCTTGTGGCAGCGATACCCGCGGTGCTTGCCTACAACAAAATTTCCAATGACTTGGCGCGATTTGCGGCCCGGCTCGAGGCGTTCGCCGCCGAGTTTGGGGCAATTCTTTCGCGCCAGATCGAGGAACGGGTATAAGCATGGCGGTTTCTCTCAACGGCGGCGATGAAAGTCTTGGCAAACGGCGGGGCCGGTATCGCCCGTTATCAGAAATTAATGTGACCCCGCTTGTGGATGTCATGTTGGTGTTGCTGATCATTTTCATGGTCACAGCGCCGCTGATGACTTCGGGCGTGAACGTAGATTTGCCGCAAACCGATGCGAAGCCGCTCAACCAGGATAGCCAACCCCTCACCGTCTCCATCAATGCCGAGGGAAAGATTTTTCTCCAAGACGCGGAGGTCCAACTGCCCGAGCTGGTGACCAAGCTGCGCGCCATCGCGGAGAACAACCCGGAGCGGCGTATTTTCGTCCGTGGCGACAAAACGGTGAGTTATGGCTTGGTGATGCAGGTGATGGGCACGATCACGCAAGGCGGTTTCAACAAGGTAGCGCTTTTGGCAGAACAGCCCACGCTGCCGCTTTCAACGGCGCCCCCTGCTTCCGGCTCTCCTGCGCCAGGCCCCGCACAGAATCCGGGGAGCACGCGCGGGGCGGCGCCAGCTCAGGGGCGCGGGTGAGTAGGATCTTTTGTCGCCGCAGAGCTGGACAATGTGCTTCCGATGAGCCCGCTGTTGAAGCGTGGCGCGGCGATTTCCGCCGCAGGCCATCTTTTGCTCGTGCTGCTGCTTATTCTGAGCATCCACGCCGGCCCGCCGCCGCATCCGCCGGAGGAAACCGCATACGCCGTGGCTTTCGAAACCCCGCTCTTGCAGAGCCGCAAGGCCGAAACGGTCGGGCAAGTGCCCGCAGCGGCGGAAGCGCAGGAAGCAAGCCCCGAAGAGCCGGCCCCAACCCCGCCAAAGCCCGCGCCGATAGAGGCGCCGCCACCACCACCGCCGCCTCCGCCACCGCCCCCGCCTGCGCCGTCGGCCGAGGCGGCGACGCCGCCTGTTCCCTCGCCGCCGACCGAGCTTTCGCCGCAATCCTTGCCGCTACCACCACCGCCTCCGGCGCCTCCGGCTCCGCCCACTCAGGCCCAAACACCGCCGGAGCCCGAGTCTCAGCCGACTTCGCCGCCGCCGAAGCCGGCGCCGAAGAGCAGGACCCATCAACCCTTGCCGACCCCCAATATGGCCGCCGAAAGCCAAGTGCTTGAGAACACGCTGGAGAAGCTGCGGGCGCTGCAGCGTCAAAAGCAGCCGCCGCGGGCTCACCCGAACCCTGCCGCCGGTGGAGCACCGCATGGCGGCGGGGCTCTTGAGGGCAGCGACACGGCCAAGCTTTCGGCAGATGAACGGGCGGCGATCGGCGATGAGGTGCGGCGCTGCTGGACCTATGATCCCGGTGCAAAGGAAGTCGAGCAATTCCAGGTGCGCCTGCAGGTGGAGACCGATGAAAACGGCGTGGCCCGCGTGGCAAGGGTGGTCGGGCCGGATATTGCGCGCGTCAATGCAGATCCCGTCTTCCGCGCTTTTGCAGAGCGTGCGGTGCGAGCAGTGCTTGACCCTCTTTGCGCAACTCTACCGTTGCCCCCTTCACTTCGCGGCCAGCGAAACACATTAGATTTTCGATTCAGACCGTGACGCTTCGGAAAGCGCACGAAGGCTCTTGAGACTATATAGCGTAGACCGAGAATCCTGATGGTGGAGAAAATGCACGCTCTCTCTCTTTCGCGCCGTTCTCTCACACGCCGCAGGCTGCTTGAGCTTTCAAGCGCTCTTGCCGTGCTGCCGGTGATTGCCGAGGCGCAGCCTGCGCCCTCCGGCACTGCCGCCGCGGCACCCGCTTCGACTGCCGGAGGCAGCGCCGTTATCGATGTAGACCGCGCGCGGGCTGCGCCGATCCCGATCGCCATTCCGGATTTCTTCGGTGGCGCCGGCGAGCTTGCGCATCTCAACCACGACCTGGCGCAAGTGATCACCAACGACTTGGCCAATTGCGGTCTGTTCAAACCGATCAACCCGGCTGCTTTCGTGGCTCCTGCGCAAGCCTTTGAGCAAAGCGGTGTCCCGGCTTGGCATGACTGGCAGGCAATCGGCGCTCAGGCGCTGGTTACCGGCCGCATCAGCGGAGCAAGCGGAGACAGCATAAGGGTGGAATTCCGCCTCTGGGACATTCTCCCGCAACAGCAGATTCAGGGAACCGCATACACCACTTCAGTAAAGAATTGGCGGCGTGTGGCTCACATGATCGCCGATGCGGTTTACGAACGGCTTTTGGGTGAGCAGGGCTATTTTGACACACGGATTGTGTATGTCTCGGCCGTCGGGCCTATGGCCCACCGCATCAAGCGGTTGGCGATCATGGATCAAGATGGCGCCAATTTGCGTTATCTGACCGACGGCTCCTGGTTGGTGCTCACCCCGCGCTTTCACCCCAAGCGCGACGAAATTGCCTTTATGAGCTTTGCCCATCGCCAGCCGCGGGTCTACTTGTTCGATCTCACCACGGGGGCCGAAAATCTCCTTGGAATGTGGGAGGGGATGACCCTTTCACCCCGATTTTCTCCAGATGGAAACAGCGTTGTGCTCGCTGCCACCCGGGGCGGGGGATCCAACATCTATGTTGTGGATCTCGCCACGGGGCGGAAGCGGCAATTGACCGACTCCGGGGCCATAGACGTCAGCCCCTGCTATAGCCCCGATGGGCAGCAAATTGTGTTTAATTCCGACCGCGGCGGCGACCAGCAGCTTTATATTATGAACGCCGACGGTTCGAACGTGCGCCGAATCAGCTTCGGGCAAGGCCGCTATGCCACGCCGGTATGGTCCCCCCGGGGAGACTTGATTGCCTTTACCCGTCTTGGAAAAGACACCTGGAATATTGGTGTGATGCACCCCGACGGAACCGGGGAACGCCTTCTTTCCGAAGGTTTCGCGGTAGAGGGGCCGACATTCTGCCCGAACGGACGGGTGATTATGTTCTGGCGTGCCACCCCGGCTCGGGATGCCAGCGGCGCCGGGCGAACTTCTCGGCTGGTCACCGTCGATATTACGGGCTTTAACGAGCGTGAAGTGCCCACCCCTACCGATGCCTCCGACCCGGCATGGTCACCGCTTGGGGCATAAGGGTTCCTATTTGGCAACAATTGATCGGGGATATCTTATAGAAAACAAACCAGACCTTGACCGAAACGCTGCTGCTGCGTATTGGGCAGAGAGCTTGCCGTGCGAAAGCAGGGCAAGCGAAAAGCGCTTATCGCGCAGGGTCTTTCCACTCACTCGGCTTGGCACCTATCGAGGACGCACCAAATGAACATTCGCATTCTTGCCGCATTCGCCGTAGCGGCTCTTGTTGCGGCATGCGGCGCACAAAAAGAAACGGCAGCTACCACGACCGGGGCAGGCGCAACTGCGGCGCCTTCCGGCCCGGTTCCCGGCAGTGAGCAGGATTTCGTGCAAAATGTCGGTGATCGGATCTACTTTGATTTCGATCGCTCTACGCTTCGCCCGGAGGCGAAAGAGACGCTCGATCGGCAGTCCGCGTGGTTGGAGAAATACCCCCAGGTTAAAGTCCAGGTTGCCGGAAACTGCGACGAACGCGGCACCGAGGAATACAACTTGGCGCTGGGCCAGCGCCGCGCCGATGCCGACCGCGACTATGTCGTTGCGAAGGGCGTATCCGCTGCACGTATGACGACGATCAGCTACGGCAAAGATCGCCCGGTTGCTCTTGGCTCGACCCCGGAGGCTTGGGCCCAGAATCGGAACGCGATTACATCGGTGCAGTAACCTTCGCTCGCCGATCCGCTCACTGGACGGTGCAAAGCACGGCGGCTTGCCGAAGCCGCCGGTTTTGCTTTTCATTCGCCTGAGCGAGGCGCGCGGGATATGTTGCCATGAAACTGTTCTTCGCCGCCGTGCTTTCCGGCGCGGCCTTGGCGACAAGCATTTCAAGCCAGGCTTTCGCGCAGGTTGAAAGCCGCGAGGGAATTTATCTCCAAAACCAGATCTTGGAGCTGAAACATCAGCTTCAGGCGCTGCAAAGCCAAGGAGGCGGCTCCGCCCTTGGCGCTGCTTCCCAGGAGAAAGGCGGAGGCGGCGCGTCTCCGGACCTGGTGCCCGAGCTTCTGGACCGAATCAGTGTACTGGAAGATCAGGTCCGCGTTCTTCGTGGGCAAGTGGAAGAGCTTTCCCACACGGTGGACCGTCAGGGACAGGAGCTGGGAAAGCGCATCGACGATCTGAAATTCCAGGTTGAAGGCGGTGCCTCCGGCGGAGCGGCAGCACCTGCCGGAGCGGCAACAAAAGAGGGAGGGGTTTCGCCCACCTCGCCCCCCCCAACCCCGCTTGGAGTTGTCGGCTCCGGCCCGGGAAAAACAGAAAAACCGGCACCGAAAACGCCGGAGCAATTGCTTGCGGAATCCCAAGCGGCGCTGGATCGACACGATTATGCCACCGCGGAGAAATCCGCACGTGCTGCGCTCACGCGCAGTCGGGGCGAAGCCGCTACCAAGGCCCAATACCTGATGGCGGAGGCGCTCGCCGGGCAAAAAAACTATCAGCAAGCGGCACTAGCCTTCGATGACGCCTACAACCGCGCGCGCACGGGGCCTTTCGCTCCACCGTCCTTGCTTGGGCTTGCCGATTCGTTGCTAAACATCAACGCCAAGCCTGCCGCTTGTGCGACCTTGAACAAACTCAGGGCCGAGTTCCCCAACCTGAAAGGCGAATTACGCCAACGCATGGCAGCCTTGCGCGAGAGGGCGGGCTGCCATTGAAGGCTATCTCGGCGGCCGAATTCGCCACCGCAATGGCCGAGCTCGGGCCGTTTGAGGAAACGCCGCGATTGGCGGCCGCGGTCTCCGGCGGAGCCGATAGCATGGCCCTTGCCGTTCTTGCCGATACGTGGGCACGGGCCCGTAGGGGCAGCCTTCTTGCCTTGATTGTGGATCACGGCTTGCGTGCCGAATCACGCGCAGAGGCGATCTTGACGCAAGAACGGCTTGCTGCACGGGGTATCGCCAGCCGGATTTTGCCGCTCTCCGCGCTTTCGAATGGCAGAGCATCGGCGGCGCGGGCCAGGGAAGCGCGATATCAGGCGCTGATGGAAGCGTGCCGCGCCATGGGGCTTCTGCACCTTCTGCTCGGGCACCATGCCGCCGATCAAGCGGAAACGATATGGATGCGCAAGCAAGCGCAGAGCGGCCTGATCGGGCTTGCCGGCATGGCGGCGCTTCGAGAGTTGCCCTTTGTGCGGCTTCTGCGCCCATTGCTGCGATTTCCACCAGAACGGTTGCGGGCCACGTTGGAAGCGGCCGGCGTGGCATGGGTGGAAGACCCCTCCAACCGCAACCGCCGCTTTCTTCGCGCGCGGCTTAGGGCGCAGCTCGCCACTGCGGAAGCAAAGCCGTTGGGGCCAATTCTTCTGGCGCAAGCAAAAGAAGCGGCTATGGCGCGCAAAACGGCCGAGCATAGGTCTGCGGAGGCACTTGCACAGAGTGTGCGGTTCTTCCCCGAGGGATATGCGCTGCTGACGTCCTGGCCGTTGCCGCCCGCCGCCCTGGCCTCCTTAATCCAGGCGCTCACCGGCGCCGCTTACCCGCCTCCGCTTCGGCAGGTTGCCCCGCTCGCCGCCTCGCCGCGTTCCGCAACGCTTGCGGGCGTCCGCGTTCTCCCTGCGGGCAAGCTCGGCCACGGATGGCTTTTGGTGCGGGAGGCGGCCGCCATGGCTCCGGCCGTGCCGGCAGCACCCGACCGATGCTGGGACGGCCGGTTTCGCTTGGCTGTGAACGCACGGCCGCCGGAGGGAGCCGTACTGGGGGCGCTCGGTGCAAGCTCGGCAGTGCGGTTACGCAAGATGAGCCATTTGCCGGCCGCCATCATGCAGACCTTACCGGCAATTTGGTGCAAATCGGTGTTGGTAGCGGTGCCGCATCTCGGTTATCCTGATAGTGCCGCCTGTCGGGCCATGCCGGTGGTGCTTTGCCCCCCTGTTCCTGCTGCGGGGGGAATGTTTCTCTCTGCCACGGAATGGGGCTGCAGAGCGGCAGCGGACACCCTATCTTGAAGCAAGCGGGGTCCGGCGTCCCAAAAGGAGCTAGGTTCCCGCACTGCCGTAAAGTCTCGCCGCGGACAAATCGGCGAGCAAGAGGATGAACGGAATGAGCAATTTTGGTCGCAACCTCGCGCTTTGGGTGATCATAGCCCTGCTCCTGGTTGTACTTTTCAACCTGTTTCAACCCGGAACTTCCCATCAGGCCGCGGCACAAGTTGCCTATTCCGATCTGCTCGCTGAGGTGAATGCGGGCCATGTGCGGGATGTCGTTATCCAAGGCCATACGGTCACCGGCCAACTGACCGACGGGCGGACTTTCCAAACCTACACGCCCGAAGATCCCACCCTCGTCCAGCGGCTCACGGATAAGGGGGTGCGGGTGATCGCCAAGCCCGAGGAGACCGACGTTAACCCCCTGCTGCATTATTTGCTGTCTTGGTTTCCGATGCTGCTTTTGATCGGCGTGTGGGTGTTCTTCATGCGCCAGATGCAGACCGGCGGCGGGCGCGCCATGGGTTTCGGCAAATCACGCGCACGGCTTCTGACGGAAAAACAGGGCCGGGTTACCTTTGACGACGTCGCCGGCATCGACGAGGCCAAGAGCGAGCTGCAAGAGATTGTCGAATTTCTGCGGGATCCGCAAAAATTTCAGCGTTTGGGCGGCAAAATCCCGAAAGGGGTGTTGCTGGTCGGCCCCCCGGGAACCGGGAAGACTTTGCTTGCCCGCGCCATCGCCGGCGAAGCGAATGTGCCCTTCTTTACTATCTCCGGGTCGGATTTCGTCGAGATGTTTGTGGGTGTCGGGGCCTCGCGCGTGCGGGATATGTTCGATCAAGGCAAGAAAAACGCACCCTGCATTATTTTTATCGACGAAATTGACGCGGTCGGACGGCATCGCGGTGCGGGGCTCGGCGGCGGCAACGACGAGCGGGAGCAGACCTTAAACCAGATGCTGGTTGAGATGGACGGTTTTGAGAGCAACGAAGGCGTGATCCTGATCGCCGCTACGAACCGCCCGGATGTGCTCGACCCTGCGCTATTGCGCCCCGGCCGGTTTGACCGGCAAGTCGTGGTACCCAACCCCGATGTGAACGGGCGCGAAAAAATCCTCAGAGTGCATATGCGCAAGGTCCCGCTGGCGAGCGATGTCGATCCGAAGATTATCGCGCGCGGCACGCCCGGCTTTTCCGGAGCAGATCTCGCCAATCTGGTCAACGAGGCCGCGCTGCTTGCGGCACGGCTTGGGCGGCGGGTCGTCTCTATGGCTGAATTTGAAGCCGCCAAAGATAAGGTCATGATGGGTGCCGAGCGCCGCTCGCTGGTGATGAGCGAGGAAGAAAAGCGCATGACCGCCTATCATGAAGCCGGCCATGCTCTCTGCGCTCTGTATGAGCCGGAATGTGACCCGGTACACAAAGCAACCATTATTCCCCGTGGCCGGGCTTTAGGACTGGTCATGAGCTTGCCGGAGGGAGATCGTTATTCCAAGAGCAAGGCAAAGCTCCTGGCCGAATTGACCATGGCTATGGGCGGGCGCGCGGCGGAAGAAATTATTTTCGGCCCCGAAAAGGTCTCGAACGGTGCGGCCGGCGATATCAAGATGGCCACCGACCAGGCGCGTCGCATGGTTACGGAATGGGGCATGAGCGAACGTCTGGGCATGATTGCCTACGGCGATAACAGCCAAGAAGTCTTTCTCGGTTATTCCGTGACGCAGCAGAAAAATCTTTCGGAAGCGACGGCGCGCGCGATCGATGCCGAAATCAAGGCCATCATCGACGCCGCTTACACGCGCGCCAAGACTATTCTTACCGAGAATATCGAAGAACTCCATCGATTGGCACGCGGTTTGCTGGAATACGAAACGCTGACCGGCGAGGAAATCCGCCAGGTGCTGCGGGGCGAACCGGTGATCCGCAAGGCCGCCGAGGAGCCCCTGGAGCGCGGCCGCGCCTCGGTGCCGAGCACGTCGCGACCGGCCGTGCCTGCCCCGCCGCCGCCAGCTCCGGGGCTCGGGCCGGCGCCACAGCCGGGCTGAGCTTTCGGCATGCCAGATAGCGCTGCGCAATGCGGCTGATTGAACCACTCGGGCTGCTTGATGGTCCCGAAGCGGAAGCTTGCGTGGCTGCAGGACTTGCGTTCCGGCTTGGGAACACAGGATTAGCGTTCACCCTTGCACGCTTGATCGACTGGAACCACGGAATCGACCGCGTGGAACGTGCGGCGGATCTTGCTCCGCCCTGGCGGGAAAGGCTGGAGGGGCTGGTAAAGCCGCTAACGGCTTGGGCCAGCATGCCGCTTTCGCGACCGGCAGTGATGGGGATTGTGAATGTTACCCCGGATAGCTTTAGCGATGGCGGCGAGCACTTGCGGGCCGAGGATGCCGTTGCCGCTGGCGAAGCGATGGCAAAAGCCGGGGCCGACATTCTTGATATCGGCGGCGAAAGCACGCGGCCCGGAAGCGCGCCGGTTCCCGTGGAGGAGGAGCAGGCTCGGATTCTGCCGGTAATACGTTCGCTCACCGGACTCGGCCTGCCTATTTCCGTCGATACGCGCAACGCCGCCACTATGGCGGCTGCGCTGGACAGCGGTGCTGCCATCATTAACGATGTTTCTGCTTTGCAGCACGATCCGGATGCACTTACCACGGTTGCAAAGCGCGATTGCTCCTTAGTGCTCATGCACATGCGCGGCACGCCGAGCGATATGGCCGCGCACGCGCACTACCGAGATGTCGCCGTGGAGGTTACACTGGAGTTGGCCGAACGGGTTGCCGCGGCTGAACGGGCAGGGATTGACCGCGCGCGCATCGCCGTTGACCCGGGGATCGGCTTTGCCAAGAACTCCGTGCAGAACCTTATGCTACTCCGGCGATTGCCGCTCTTGATGAACCTTGGTTGCACAATCTTGGTGGGACTCTCCCGCAAACGTTTTCTTGCCGGCTATTCCGGAGGGGCGGGGCCGAAGCAGCGCGGCCCTGCCTCACTTGCCGGAGCCCTTTTTGCTCTCGCACGGGGAGCGCGCGTGCTGCGTGTGCACGACGTTGCGGAAACGGTTCAAGCCGTGCGCACATGGCACGGGTTGACACGGCCCGCATTGATACCGTGAGAAGTAGCCATCAAGGCAGAACCTATAGGGAACGAGGGTTGAAGAATCATGGCCAATAAACGCCGCCTGTTCGGCACCGATGGCATTCGCGGCACGGCCAATACCGAGCCGATGACTGCAGAAACAGCGTTAAAGCTTGGTCAGGCGGCGGGGCTTTTGTTCACGCGCGGCAGCCACCGCCATCGCGTGGTGATCGGCAAAGACACGCGGCTTTCGGGATATTTGATTGAACCGGCGCTGACCGCGGGGTTTATCGGTGCGGGAATGGATGTGGTGTTGGTGGGGCCGCTGCCCACACCAGCGATCGCCATGCTGACCCGAAGCCTGCGGGCCGATCTTGGGGTCATGATTTCCGCTTCCCACAATCCGTTTGAAGATAATGGAATCAAGTTGTTTGGCCCGGATGGGTTCAAGCTTTCCGACGAAACGGAAGCGGAAATAGAACATCTGATGGGCTCGGCCCTGCAGCCGCGCTTGGCGGCGCCGGCCGCGCTTGGTCGTGCGTCCCGACTCAACGATGCGGCCGGCCGCTATATCGAAAGCGCAAAATCCACCTTCCCACGCGGATTGCGGCTGGATGGGCTTCGCATCGTGGTGGATTGCGCGAACGGCGCGGCCTATCGCGTAGCACCAACCGTATTATGGGAACTCGGCGCCGATGTTATCGCGGTCGGGGTCACCCCGGACGGGCTCAACATCAATCGCGACTGCGGTTGCACCGTCCCCGAGTTTCTCTGCAAACAAGTCTTAGAGCACAAGGCGGATATCGGAATCGCGCTGGATGGCGATGGCGACCGACTGGTTCTTGCCGACGAAAAGGGAGCATTGGTGGATGGCGATCAGGTTCTCGCGCTGATTGCCGATTGGTGGGCAGAGGAAGGGCGTCTGGCGGGAGGGGGGATTGTGACAACCGTCATGTCCAACCTCGGGCTCGAGCATTTCCTTGCCAAAAGAGGCCTAAGCGTAGACCGCGTGCGGGTGGGTGACCGCTACGTGGCCGAGCGCATGCGGGCGGTTGGGAAAAATCTCGGCGGCGAACAGTCGGGCCATATTATTCTTTCGGATTTTGCCACGACCGGCGACGGCCTTATTGGGGCCCTGCAGGTTTTGGCGGCGCTTTTGCAGCGAGGGAAGGCCGCCAGCGAAGTGTGCCGAATGTTTACGCCATTGCCGCAAAAGCTTCGCAGTATCCGTTACGGCAGGCATTCCCCGCTGCGCGAGTCGGCGGTGCAAGCAGCCGTTGCAAAAGCCACGGCAGTGTTAGGGGAAAACGGCCGGCTGGTCATTCGCGAAAGCGGCACGGAGCCCGTTGTGCGGGTTATGGCGGAGGCTGAGAACGAAGCTTTGGTGGAACGCGTGGTGGAAGATCTCTGCGAAACGCTTACTGCGGCGGCAAACCGCCTTGGCGAGGCTAATTCGGAAGCCAAAGCAGATTAAGAAAGGAGCTCTCTGAAGGTGCGTGGACGGGTGCTTGTGATCGGGGGCTCCGATTCCAGCGGAGGCGCCGGAATTCAGGCAGACGTTAAAACCCTCACGGCTCTCGGGGCTTACGCCGCCACCGCTATTACCGCACTGACCGCGCAAAACAGCCAAGGGGTTCAGGCGACAATTCCGGTGCCGCCTTCGTTCATTGGGCTGCAAATCGCACTGGCTTTGGCCGAACCCGGAAGCGATGCGGTGAAGACCGGAATGCTCGTCAACGCCGCAACAGTGGCGGCAGTTTGTGACGCGTTGCAAGCTGCTTCCGCCCCTCCGCGCTATGTGGTGGTTGATCCGGTTCTCCGGGCTTCGTCCGGGGGGGTTCTTTTAAATGAAGAAGGGCTTCGGGCGTTGAAGCAGCGCCTGCTGCCGATGGCTTATCTCATCACCCCCAATGTGCCGGAAGCTGAGCAATTGAGCGGCATGCACGTTGACAGCATTGCTTCCATGCAGCGCGCCGCAGAAGCCCTCTTGGGCTTGGGGGTCCCGGCCGTGCTTGTCAAAGGGGGGCACTTGCCCGGCCCGATTGTGGTCGATGTGCTGGCAACGGCGCAGGGAACGGAACGCTTCCAAGCCCCGCGACTCACAAAGCCACGGACCCATGGCACGGGTTGCACTTTGGCCAGCGCCGTTGCAGCGGGGCTGGCCCAAGGGCTCGATCTTTCGGCTGCGGTGGCTCGCGCACGTCGTTATGTGCAGGACGCAATCACCTATGCCCCGGATTTTGGTGCGGAAGCAGGGCTTCTCAATCACGCCGTGTGGAAGGAAGAAAAAGAAGCCGGGCCGCTCTCTCCGACTAAAGCCGCTCGAGAATAGAGACGTAATTCGCCACGGCTGCGCCGCCCATATTGAAGACCCCGGCAATGTCCGCCTTAGGCAGTTGCATATCGCCCGCTTCGCCGGTGAGCTGCATAGCTGCCATTACATGCATGGAAACCCCCGTCGCCCCGATCGGATGCCCTTTGGATTTGAGCCCGCCTGAGGGGTTTATCGGCAGCCGGCCATCTTTGGCGGTCCAGCCTTCCAGGGCGGCACGGGCGCCCTGGCCATACGCGGCTAGGCCCATGGCTTCGTAAATCATGAGCTCCGCGATGGTAAAACAATCATGCACCTCGGCAAAGGAGAGATCCGCGAGCTTTATTCCCGCTTGATCCAGCGCACGTCGCCAAGCTTCGGCCGCCCCTTCGAAACGCGTAATATCGCGTTTGGAAATGGGGAGAAATTCGTTCACTTGTACGGCTGCGCGCAGGCGCACGGCTTTGCTGAGGCCCCGGGCGGTATCCGCATCCGTCAGAACGAGGGCGGCCGCTCCGTCGGAAACCGGGGAACAATCGGTCCGCTTCAGCAGGGGTGCGACGTAGGGGTTCTTTTCGCTCGCCTCGCGGCAAAAGGCAAAGCCTAGATCCTTGCGCAGCTGCGCATAAGGATTGGCGACCCCGTTCTTATGGTTTTTTGCCGCGATCGTTGCCAAAGCGTCGGACTGATCGCCGAAACGCTGGAAATATCGCTCGGCAATGCGTGCAAACACGCCGGCAAAACCGGCGGGGATATCCCCCTCTTCTTTGCGGTAGCAGGCGTTCAGCAGGATATCGCCCACTTCTGGGCCCGGTGTTGCCGTCATCTTCTCGACCCCGACCACAAGCGCAAACCGCCCTCGGCCGGCGGCCAGAAAGTCTCGCGCGCCGTGGATGGCAGCAGAGCCCGTCGCGCAGGCATTCTCATAACGCGTAATGGGTTTGAAGCGAAGCTCCGGCAGGAACTGCAACACAAGCGAGGCGGGAAAGTCTTGACGAGAGAAGCCGTTGTTGAACAAGCCTACGAAGGCGGCATCGATATCTTGCGGTGCCACCCCGGCATCGGCAATGGCTTTGCCGGCAACTTGGCCGATCAGCGTTTCAATGTCCGGTTCTTCCAGCTTGCCGAATTTGGTGTGAGCCCAGCCTACAATGCAGAAATCCGTCATGGCGTTTCGCTCCTTGCCGCAGGAGAGACCCCAGGGTTCGGGAAGAGCGTAGAGGGAGAAGAGAAAATGGTCAAATGCGAGGGGGCTTGAGCGGCCTGCCATGCCCGCGTAACATTTTGCAAAAGTTGTGACATGCTGAGGTAAGCTCGGCATGGAAAATGCCGGCAGCGTGCTGGATTGCGTTTGCGCGAGCAGATGACTAGCTACGGAAGACCCCGTGGAGGGGCGCCGATTGAAGCCGAGGTGAAGCGGCCTTGACCGCATGCTGCGGCACTGAGCGAGAATGGACGAGCGTGTACGCGAGATAGAGCTTGAACCGACGACTGCCCGAACCGCGCCGGGCAGCCGGGTGCGGCTGCCCCGCCCTTTGCTCTGGCTTGCCGCCCTTGCGGTGCTCGGCGGGCTTGGCGTGGCGATCGGGCTTTACCCGGCACGTCAGCCGGCGCCCGCTCCAATCCGCTCCGCAACCCAGATAGCGCCCGCCGTGCGGACGGTTACAGCCCGGCTCGGTGACTTGCCGATCGAGCTTGTGGGCCTCGGAACCGTCACCCCGGTCGCCACGGTAACGGTGGTGCCCGTTTTGAGCGGCCCGTTGACCGAGGTTGCCTTTCAAGAGGGACAGTTTGTCAAAGAAGGGGATTTTCTCGCCCAGATCGACCCGCGCCCCTACCAGGTGCAACTCGAGCAACACCAAGCCCAGCTCGCGAAAGATCAAGCCTTGCTGGCACAGGCGCGCATGGACCTGAGACGTTACCAAATCCTCAACCGGCAGGATTCGATCGCGCGGCAACAGGCTGAAGACCAAGTTTACGTGGTGCAGCAATATGAAGCAGCGGTAAAGCTCGATCAGGCGCAGATCGATAACGACAAGCTGAATTTGGTCTATGCCCATATTACCTCGCCGGTCACCGGCCTTATCGGGTTACGGCGGGTTGATCCCGGCAACTATGTGTTCACCACGAGCTCGACCGGGATTGCCGTTATTACGCAGATGCAGCCGATCACCGTGGTTTTCGTGTTGCCTGAAGATCAAGTGCAAGATGTCTTGAAACGATATAAAGCGGGGGCAGTATTGCCGGTGACCGCCTATGATCGAAGTGATAGCCATCCGCTCGAAGAAGGAATGCTCTACGCGATCGGCAGTGCTATCGACAACACGACCGGGACGTTCAATCTTCGTGCCATATTCCCGAACAAAAACAATCAACTGTTTCCCCAGCAATTCGTGAATGCGCATCTGCTTTTGGATACACTGCACAATGTGCCGCTCGTGCCGGTTTCTGCAGTGCAGACGGGCGCCCCCGGAAGCTATGTTTATGTAATGGATAAGGATCATCGGGTTCACCTCCGTCCGATAAAACTCGGGCCTCAGCATGGCGAACTCGTCGCCGTGCAAAGCGGCCTAGCCCCCGGCGAAGAGGTCGTTACCGACGGCATTGATCGGCTGCGTGAAGGGATGAAAGTCCGGCCCGTGAACGGGCAAAGCGAACCTTCCGCTCCGCCCCCTCACCTTGAGCGCGGCTCTCCGGCCGCTGCGCGCGATGCTGCACCCGCCCGCGCCGCGCAACGTTAGGGAAGGCGCACCAGAGGCTTGCTGACAAAAGCGCCATGAACCCCTCGCGTATCTTCATTCTTCGTCCGGTCGGAACAACGCTGCTGATGGCGGCAATCTTGCTTGTGGGATTGGTTGCGCTTCGCTTTCTTCCTGTTTCGGCGTTGCCTCAGGTCGACTACCCCACCATCCAGGTGCAGACTTTTTATCCCGGGGCAAGCCCTGAGGTTATGACGTCTTCGGTAACCGCCCCTCTGGAACGACAATTCGGCCAGATGCCGGGGCTTGCACAAATGATTTCCGCAAGCTCCGCTGGCGCCTCCATCATCACGTTGCAGTTCAGTCTCGACCTCAGCCTGGATGTCGCCGAACAGGAAGTTCAGGCAGCCATTAATGCCGCCAGCAATTTATTGCCTGCCGATCTGCCCACGCCCCCTGTCTATGCCAAGATTAACCCGGCGGATGCACCGATACTCACGCTCGCTTTGACTTCGGAAAGTCTGCCGCTGACAAAGGTTGAGGAACTGGCCGAAACACGCCTTGCGCAGAAAATTTCAGAGCTTCCCGGGGTGGGGTTGGTGAGCATCAGCGGGGGGCATCGGCCGGCGGTACGCGTTCGCGTGAATATGCAGGCGCTTTCGGGCTATGGCCTCAACCTTGATGATTTGCGCACCACACTCACCAATATCAATGTGAATATCCCGAAAGGCGCGTTTGACGGGCCGTCCCGCTCGTACACGATCTTTGCGAACGACCAGCTCCCAAATGCGAAGGCTTTCGCCGACCAAGTTATTGCCTATCGAAATGGCGCGCCGGTCCGCCTCGGCGATGTGGCAAGCACGATTGACGGAGCGGAAAACGACGAACTCGCTGCCTGGATGAACCAAACGCCCGCCATTATTCTCAACATCCAGCGTCAGCCGGGAACCAATGTGATTGCCGTTGCCGATCGCGTTAAGGCGTTATTGCCGCGTTTGCAAGCCACCTTGCCGCAATCGATTGATGTCACTCTGCTTTCCGATCGTACGCAATCCATTCGGGCCAGCGTTCGCGGTGTCAGCCGCGAATTGATGATCGCCGTTGCGCTTGTCGTGCTAACGATTTTTCTTTTTCTCCGTAATATTCCGGCGACGATCATACCAAGCCTTTCCGTTCCGCTGTCTCTGGTCGGGACGCTTGCCGCCATGTACTTGGCGGGTTTTAGCTTGAACAATCTTTCATTGATGGCGCTTACCATTGCCACCGGTTTTGTCGTCGACGACGCTATTGTCATGATAGAAAATATCGCCCGCTATATCGAAGCCGGCGACCATCCGCTCGAGGCTGCTCTCAAGGGAGCTCGGCAAATTGCTTTCACGATTATATCGCTTACCGCTTCACTGGTAGCCGTGTTCATCCCCTTGCTTTTCATGGGGGACGTGATCGGGCGGCTGTTTCATGAATTTGCGGTGACGCTGGCAATTACTGTCATTATCTCCGCGTTTATTTCTCTGACGTTGGTGCCCATGATGTGCAGTCGGCTGCTCCGGCCGGCGGATCCGCACAAGGCCGAGCATGGCCTGTTTGTCCTTCTTCGCCGCCAATATGATCGGGCGCTCAGCTTGGTTCTGGATCACCAATCAGCAGTGCTCGGAATTGCCGTCTTTACGGTTGTCCTGACCGGGTTGCTTTATTATGCCATTCCAAAAGGGCTTTTTCCTATTCAAGATAACGGTTTGATCCAAGGGATTACGGAAACGGGGCAAAGCACTTCTTTCGCAAACATGGTCGAGCACCAGCGCGCCCTGGTGGACGCGATACTGAAAGACCCCGATGTCGAGAGTGTTTCCTCGTTCGTCGGAGTTGACGGTACCAACGGATCGCTGAATACGGGTTATCTTCTCATTAACTTACGACCGCCTCACCAACGCAAGGAAAAAGCAAGCGCGAGCGAGATCATCAACCGTCTTAAGGCAGAAACCGCTTCGGTACCGGGTATTAGCCTTTATTTGCAGCCCGTGCAGGACCTGACCGTCGACGCATCGATCAGCGCATCACAGTTTCGCCTGGTTATGGAAAACACCGACCTCCGCCTGTTGGAGGAATGGGTTCCGAAGGTTGTCGAACGGCTTCGGAAACTCCCGGAAATTATAGACGTCGCTTCCGATTTGGAGCAGCAAGGAACCGCGCTTGATATCGAGATCGATCGGCCGACAGCCGCACGGTATGGAATCACCCCGGCCACCGTGGATAATGTGCTCTACGATGCTTTCGGGCAGCGGATCGTAACAACCATTTTTACCCAATCAAACCAATTCCGCGTGATTTTAGAAGCGGATCCCTCCTTAAAACACTCCATTAAGTCTCTGGATGATATCTACTTACCGTCCTCAACGGCAGTGAATGGGCAAGTTCCGCTCCGTTCCATAACAAAGATCACCGAGCGTCCGGCGCCCTTAAAAATTACCCATCTTTCGCAATTTCCGGCAACGACCATCTCTTTCAACCTGGCGCCCGGCACTTCGCTGAGCGCAGCTCTTCGAAAAGTTTCGTCAAGCATCCAGGATCTTCATTTGCCCGCCAGTTTTTCCGTGAACTATCAAGGTGCAGCGCGGGCATTTCAGGCTTCATTGACCAACGAAACGCTTCTTTTGCTAGCATCCTTGCTGGCGGTCTATATTGTACTCGGGGTTTTGTACGAGAGTTTCATTCACCCCATTACCATTCTTTCCACTCTGCCTTCTGCCGGTATAGGGGCGTTGATCGCGCTGGAGCTGGCGGGCCAAGACCTCGATGTCATCGGCATTATCGGCATTGTGCTGCTGATCGGTATTGTAAAAAAGAATGCAATCATGATGATAGACTTTGCGCTTTCAGCCGAGCGGGAGGAAAATCTTGACGCCCGCACCGCGATTCATCAGGCGGCTCTCTTGCGACTGCGCCCCATTTTGATGACAACCTTTGCCGCTTTAATGGCGGGGATTCCGCTTATGCTAAGTTCGGGCATCGGGTCCGAGTTCCGCAGGCCGCTCGGTTTGGCCATTGTTGGGGGGCTTATTTTGAGCCAGCTTCTAACGTTGTTTACCACCCCGGTGATCTACGTGGCGTTCGATCGACTGGCCCAGCGTTTGCGCCAATTTACCGGCCTGCCGGATGCAGGCCCATCGAAGTTTACGCCGTGAATCTGCTGCGTTTGGCAATACTCCGGCCTGTTGCCACTACTCTGCTCAGTTTCGGTGTCGCTCTGGCCGGCGTGCTCGGCTACATCCAACTTCCTGTCTCACCGCTTCCGCAGGTTGATCTTCCCGTTATCTACGTGCAGGCACCGCTTCCCGGAGCAAGCCCCGAGACGATGGCGACGGCGGTCGCCGAACCGCTCGAAAAGCATCTCTCACAAATTGCCGATCTTGATGAGATTACGTCGCAAAGCACGCTTGGCAGCACTTTCATTGTGCTTCAGTTCGGGCTGGACCGAGACATCAACGGCGCGGCACGCGATGTGCAAGCTGCCATCAACGCGGCACACGCGGATTTGCCCACGCAGATGCGGCAGAACCCCTTCTATCGGAAGGCAAATCCTGCGGATGCGCCTATTCTCTTGATTGCTCTCACCTCCAACTCCCGCACACGGGGCCAACTTTATGACGATGCTTCCAACGTTTTGCAGCAAGGCATTTCACAGCTTGACGGCATCGGTGAAGTTGATGTCGTCGGCGCCGCCCTTCCTGCCGTGCGCGTGGAGTTAAACCCCCAGGCGCTCTCCCGATACGGAATCGGCCTGGAAACAGTACGGGCGGCACTTGCTTCGGCCAATGCCAACGCGCCGAAAGGAGCGATTATCGACGGAGGGCGGCGCCTTCAGATCTACACGAACGACCAGGCGTTGCGCGCAAACGACTACAAACCGCTCATTATTGCTTATCGGAACGGTGCCCCGGTGCGCCTGACGGATGTTGCGGAAGTTGTGGATTCCGTTCAGGACCTTCGCAACATGGCTTTCGCCAACGGCAAGCCTGCCGTGTTGCTGATCGTTCGGCGCGAGCCGGGAGCCAATATTATTCAAGCGGTAGACAACGTTCTTGCCGCTCTTCCTCGCCTGAAAGCCTCGTTGCCGGCCGATACGGACGTCTCCGTAATTTCGGACCGCAGTACTGCAATCCGCATTTCGCTCGCCGATACGCAACGCACACTTCTGATTGCTGTGGCGCTCGTCGTTTTGGTAGTATTTGCATTTCTCCGCAATATGCGCGTGACGCTTATTCCAAGTATCGTCGTTCCGATTTCGCTGATCGGAACCTTCGCGCTCATGAATCTTTGCGGTTATAGCCTGAATAATCTTACCTTAATGGCTCTTACTATTGCGACCGGCTTTGTCGTCGACGATGCAATTGTTGTTCTGGAGAATATCGTCCGCCACGTAGAGGCCGGAATGCCGCGCATGCAAGCGGCGTTGCTCGGCGCGCAAGAGATCGGTTTTACTATAGTTTCTATAAGTCTCTCGCTGGTGGCAGTCTTTCTTCCGATTATCTTGATGGGCGGCGTGATCGGGCGCTTCTTTCGCGAATTTGCGATGACGATGTCGCTTGCGATTATGCTCTCGATGGTCCTTTCTCTTACATTAACGCCGATGATGTGCGCGCGTTTGCTTGCGGCGCGCAGCGATACCCCGGCAAAGGGTCTGCACCGCACAGCCGAACATATTTTTGATACGCTTCTTGCTTCTTATGCGCGGAGTCTCGGTTTCGTTCTGTCTCATCCGCTGCCTGTTCTTCTTGTACTTTTGGCCATGATCGGCCTGAATGTGTATCTGTTTATAACCATTCCGAAAGGCTTCTTCCCCGAGCAGGACAATGGCCGAATTTTCGGCTCACTCGTCGCAGATCAATCCATCTCGTTTCAAGCTATGCGCAACAAGCTTGCGCAAATGATGGCGATCGTGCAGAGCGATCCCGCCGTCGCCGGCTTGACCGGCTATACCGGGGGCCGGCAACTCAACACGGCGCAGGTCTTCATCACGCTGAAACCCATGAATGTGCGCAAAGCTCGTGTTGAGACCGTCATTGCGCGATTGAGAAGAAAACTAGCCACAGTATCGGGCGCACACCTCTACCTGCAGGCGATACAAGAAGCGCGTTTTGGCGGCAGATTAAGCAATGCCGAATACCAATACACGCTCCAATCGGAGTCCGCGGATGATCTTTTCACTTGGGCACCGCGTTTGGTCGACGCGTTACAGAACAGTCCGGTTGTTGCAGATGTCAGCTCGGATGCCCAGCAAAATGGGCTTAGCATGCGTGTCGAGGTAGACCGGCAAACGGCAGCCCGGTACGGGGTTTTGCCTAGTCTCATAGATCAAAACCTTTATGATGCTTTCGGACAGAGACAGGTTTCTACTATTTATAAGTCGATCAACCAGTATTTTGTCATTATGGAGGTGGCGCCGCCGTACTGGCAAGATCCGGAAATTTTACGGCGGTTCTACATCAGCACTGCTTCCGGAGCTTTTCCTAACGGCACTGCGCTTACCAACGCGGTTATCGGCACTGTTACCAATCCTTCGGGAAATATCGTTGCATCACCCCTGTTTGCGCCGAATGACCAAAATTCCGCCACGCAGTCGGCAACAACCGCGTTGAATAATGTTCGAAATCTGCAAACCAATGCGATTGCGAATACCGGTAAAACGGTGGGCTCGACTGGAGCAGCGGTCAGCACCGTAGCCGAACGAGAGGTGCCACTTTCGGCTGTAGCGCGGTTTGTGCCCGGCAGGACGCCGCTTGTCGTCAATCATCAGGGCCAATTCGTTGCAGTAACCATATCTTTTAATCTTCGCCCAGGCCACGCGTTGAGTGATGCCGCCGTTGCGATTCAAGAAGCCGCGCAACGTATTGGCATGCCGTCCTCCATTCGCGGCAGCTTCCAGGGAACTGCGCGGTTTTTTGTGGCATCTGTGAAAGACGAGCCGATTCTTATTCTTGCGGCCTTGGCAACGATGTATATCGTGCTCGGCATTCTTTATGAAAGCTATGTACACCCGATCACCATTCTTTCCACCCTCCCTTCGGCCGGCATCGGCGCGCTGCTTGCACTGATGGCTTTTGGCGAACAGCTGACGATTATAGCGATGATTGGCCTTATTCTCCTGATCGGCATTGTGAAGAAGAATGCGATCCTGATGATCGACTTCGCACTGGCGGCGGAACGCGAGCGAGGCCTTAGTCCCCGTGAAGCGATCCGCGAAGCATGCCTGAAGCGGTTTCGCCCGATCTTGATGACCACATTTGCTGCCGCATTTGGCGCACTGCCCTTGGTGATCGGGCAGGATGTGGGATCGGAAATGCGCCGTCCTCTCGGTATTTCGATCGTCGGAGGTTTGGCCGTCAGCCAGGTTCTTACTTTGTATACCACACCGGTGGTTTACTTGTATCTCGATCGGCTTCGCCTTTGGGCGCAGCGGCAATGGCATCGACTGTTTCCCGGCTTATTCATAAGCGGCTTGCCAAAGGCAGGGGAATGAAGCGCATTGCCGTCAGTTCTGCCGGACTGCTCACACTGCTGATCGCCTGTACCGTGGGGCCGGACTATCGGCGACCAAGCGCGCCGGTGCCGACGGCTTACAAAGAACTCGCGGGGTGGAAACCGGCAACGCCGATGGATGGTATCGAACGCGGCCCGTGGTGGTCTATTTATCACGACGCAACGTTGGATGCGCTGGAAAGACAGATCGACATTGGAAACCAAACATTGGCTGCCGCCTATGCCAATTACATGCAGGCCAATGCTTTGGTACAAGAAGCACAGGCCCAGCTTTTCCCGTTTCTTACCGCTTCCGCAAGTGACATTCGCTCCGGCGGTGGCAACCAGGCAGTTGTAGTGCAACCCACAGGTGCCGGTACCGGCGTCGGCTTGACAGGTAAAAACACCAAAAAGACCTTTGCGGTCACTTTTTATACGGTGCAGGGCCAAGCAAACTGGGTGCTTGATATTTGGGGAGAAATTCGCCGCACGATCGAAAGCCGCGCAGCAGGCGCCCAATTTTCCGCCGCACAGGTTGCCAATGCCCGGCTTGCCGCGCAAGCAGAACTTGCCACAGCCTACTTCAATTTGCGGGCCGCCGATGCGCTTCAAGACTTACTCAATCAGACTGTAGATACTTATCGTCAAGCGCTGAGGATTACGGAAAACGAATATAAAGCCGGATATGTTTCTCGGTTGGATGTCGAGACAGCGCTGACCGAACTCCGCAGCACCGAAGCCCAGGCCGTGGCGGTTGCGCAACAACGCGCGCAATTCGAACATGCGATCGCCGTGCTTATCGGTAAGCCGCCCGCGGAACTTTCTTTAGCTCACGGGCAGCTTGCCAGCGTCGTTCCGGTAGTTCCTCCGGACGTGCCCTCCTCCTTGCTGGAGCGCCGACCGGATATCGCTGCTGCAGAGCGACAAATGCAAGAAGCCAACGCCCTGGTCGGCGCCTCGATTGCCGCGCTTTACCCCAATATTACGCTGACCGGATCTTACGGTTATACAGGAATTCCTCCCCTCGCTCAGCTTTTTGCTCTGCGCAATGAAATCTGGTCGCTCGGCGTAAACGGCACTCAGCCCATTTTTGAAGGCGGGCTTCTCGTTGCCCAAGTGGCCGCCAATCGTGCCGCCTATCTTGCGGCCGTTGCCAACTATCGACAGACGGTCTTAACTGCCTTTCAGCAGGTCGAGGACGCACTGGTCGCCTTGCGCGTGCTTGAGCAGGAGGCAAAAGTCCAGCAGGAGGCTGTTGCTGCGGCGCAACGCAATTACCAGCTTGCCCTTAACGAGTACAAAGCAGGAACGGTTATTTACACCACAGTGCTTACCGATCAGCAGCTCTTGCTTTCTAATCAAGTTACGTTGCTTACCATTCAGCAAAATCGTTTGCTCGAAAGCGTGGCATTGATTGAGGCTCTTGGCGGCGGCTGGACGGTAGCCGACATGCCGAGCATCCAAGACGTGCGCAGGCAAAACGGCCTATTGAATATCGGCTGGTAGAAGGACGAGTGTGCCATGAGGAATGAAATCCTGTTCGAACATCAACTTATCCGGTAACCAGAATTCTCTTTGTTCGTTCATCGTATACTCGCATCAGGCAGGGAAAAATCATTCATGTCTGCCATTGGCAACGAAATGTCTCCTTATCCGGATGTCCCTAACCCGGATTTGCTCGAGCGCATTCCACAGACTGCTCGCGTTGTACTCGATGTCGGCTGCGGAACCGGCGCACTTGGCGCCGCGTATCGGCGCATTAATCCCAAAGCTATCCTGCTTGGTATCGAAATGAATGAAGCGTCAGCCCGGCAAGCTGCGCGCCGGCTTGATGAGGTCATTCTCGGCGATGCGGAATCGCTTTCGCTGCCGGATGCTTGGCATGGCAAGATCGATTGCCTCGTCTACGGCGATACGCTCGAGCATTTTCGGGATCCGGCCGCAGTGTTGCATCGACATGTCGCGGCTCTATCGCCGGACGGTGTTGTCTTGGCAAGCATCCCCAACGTTGAACATTGGAGTCTTCTCGCGCAGTTGATCCGTACTGGGTGGCGTTACGAGGCCACCGGGCTTCGCGACGAAAAACACCTCCGATGGTTCAGTTACGAAACGATGCGCGAGCTGCTCGACCAATCCGGCCTGTTCATCGTCGATGCTCATGCCCGCGTGTTTGAGCGCGAGCGCGTTCACCAATTTGTTGCGGACCTTGCTCCGACTTTGGCGAGCCATGGCATCGACCGAGACGCTTTCTCCCGCCGTGTCGCCCCTATCCAGTATGTATGGCGGGCCACCAAACAGCCGCTGCAACCGATGTTCTTGGTCATGACGATGCTCACGCCCGTTGGCGGCGTGAGCCACGTGCGGGTGTTAGAACCGATGCGCGCCCTCGCGAGCATCCCCGGCGTGATGCCTATGTTGTGGAACAGCCGAGACCCGCTATCGGTGGAGGGCCCTGTACCCAAATTGCTTATTCTTCATCGACCTGCGCTTGTAGGCGCCGAAGGGTTGAATTTTTTGCGTCAGGCATTAGCGCAGAATTTCCTCATTATAACGGAATTCGACGACCACCCTGACTATATACCGGTCCTGCAGCGCCAAGATATGTATAATTTTAAAGCCGTGCATGCCGTCCAGACCACAACGGAAGGCCTGGCAGACGTGCTCCGGCAGGCAAATCCGGAAGTTGGCGTTTTTCCCAACGCGGTTCAGGCCCTGCCGGATATCCGCAATTTTGCCCATCCGGACAAGTTTACGCTGCTGTTTGCGGCACTTAACCGAGAGAACGATTGGGCGCCTTATGTTGATGGGCTGAATGTCCTCGCCCAAGAGTTTCGGGAAAAACTGCAATTTGCCATTGTCCACGATCGCGGGCTGTTCGATGCATTGCAGACGCCTTATAAGAATTTCCTTCCTTTACTGGAATATAATCAATACTTGGATCTCTTGTCCCGCTGTGAGATATGTTTCATACCTCTGCGTGATAATCCCTTTAACCGCTGCAAATCGGATCTGAAGTTTCTGGAAGCTTCGGCCCATCGCGTCGTCTCCGTCGCCAGTCCCACGGTGTATTCCGCAAGCCTACGCGACGGAGAAACCGGATTTTTGTTTCGCTCCTCCGAAGAGTTAATTACGGTGATCCGACGCATCGTCGCTAACCCCGATTTGGGCCCCCGAGTAGGAAATGCGGCACGCCAATGGGTTGCGCAAAACCGTATGCTCGCTTATCAGATGTCGGCACGCGTTGCATGGTATCGCGCATTGTGGGAGCGGCGGCAGGAACTCACTGAATCCTTGCTTCAGCGCGTTCCGGAGTTACGCCTTATCTAGCGTGCTGGCATTGCAGTCGGAGCTCGGAAAACAGGAACAGGACTCCACACAAGGCGCCAAAAGCAATGCGAACGCCAACCCGCGCCCGGTGAAAGCTCCGTCCAGCGTAGGCGTTTGGCCCGTTGCCAACCTTGAGTTGGCTTGCCATCGCCCCGGCGGATGGGGTTTAACGACCGGAACGAAGCGGCTCCTCAACCTCCAAATCAGCGCTTTCGGCTTCTACCCCGAGCAGACGTTCGGCCGTCTCGGCATCTACTGCTTCAACGTCCCTAAGTTTGCGGCGCACCGCTCGCGTTCGCTGGCGCGCCGTTTCGATGGTGTTGCTCAGCGTTCCCGCCTGTTTGCCAAGCTTGGCCAGAATTAAATCCATCTTTTCCATTTCAGTGCGCGTGGCGCCCAGCAGAACGCGCACTTCGTCAGCCTTTTGTTCAAGTGCAAGCGTGATATGGCCTAAATGGATTGTGCGCAGAAGTGCAGGGAAAAGGCTCGGCCCCAGCACCAACACCCGGTGATTGCGACCGATTTCGTCAATCAGCCCAGGCACGCGCGCCACTTCAACATAAAGCCCATCGGTGGGCAGATACATCACCGCAAATTCCACCGTGGTCGGCGGGACGATGTATTTTTCCTGAATCCTCCGCGCTTCCTCTCGGATTCGACGGATTAAGCCTGCTTGGGCTGCGCGCTCTGCTTCTACATCACCGCGTTCGCTGGCAGCCAAAAGACGCTCGTAGTCTTCTACGGGAAATTTTGCATCAATGGGCAAATAGGTTCGTTCAGGGCCACGCATTGGCATGATAACCGCAAATTCAACCACCGCGTCGCTGTCTTGCCGCAATCGTTTGTTGGTTTCGTAACTACCGGAGGGCAATACGTCATCCATCAAGGCGCGAAGCTGCGTCTCACCCCATCCGCCCCGAGTTCTTACATTGCTGAAGATGCGCTTGATATCGCTTATTTGCGCAGTTACCGCCTGCACGTCGCCCATGGCTTTTTGCACAAGAGCAAACTGTTCTGTTACGCGAGAAAAGCTCGCGGTCATTTGTTGTTCCACCGCTTGGTGGAGCTGCTCATTCACGGTTTGCTGGATTTCCGCGAGTTTCTGATCCGTGCTTCGGCGAAGTTCCGCCAGCTTTTCGTCCATTAACCGCCAGACACGTTCCTGTCCGGACGCAAGCGCTTGAACGAGTTCGGCATGGTTGCGGCCCAAACTGTCGCGCATACCGCCGAGAAGCTCCACCAATTCTCGACGTGCGCTTTCCTGGCCGGCCAGCAAAACGGTTCGTAATGTTTCCGTTTCGCTGCGTTGTCCACCGCGAATCTGTTCCAGAAGCAAACGCTCCTCGTGCCAAAACCGCGACTGTGCGATCATGCGGAGCAAAATCGCAAGTGCAATGGCGGCGGTTACGAGACTGGCAATAATAGCCGCAAGTTGGAGCATAGCGTGGTTACCCGATTTTTCCGCTTTTCGCCGGAAACATGTCACACACTGTTGACCGAATGACCTCCATCCACGGTGATGATGCTTCCGGTCATGTAGCCGGCCGCCCCCGAGGCAAGAAGCAGAAACGGCCCGCTGAGCTCCTCCAGCCGCCCGAGTCTGCGCTGCGGAATTCTTTTTATCATCGCCTGACCTGCATCCGAGGAAAAAAATTCCGCGTTCATATCCGTTTCGAAATACCCGGGCGCTAAAGCGTTCACACGGATACCGTACCGAGCCCATTCCACAGCAAGAACCCGGGTAAGATGAATAAGCCCCGCCTTGCTAGCCGCATAGGACGCAACAGAGGGAATGACGCGTTCACCAAGTATCGAGGCGATATTAATAATGCTTCCGCCCTTTTGCAGAGCGCGCAGTCGCTTCGCGGCCTCTTGAGCGACCCAAAAAGCTCCCCGGAGATTAACGTCCACCACGGCATTCCAATCGTTCGGCGAAACTTCCAGAGCAGGCGCAACTTTCGCAAGGCCCGCATTGTTCACGATGACATCGCAGACGCCATCCGCCTCTATTGCATCAAACGCATGGTGAATCGAATGCACATCAGCAACATCCATCACCACTGCTTTGGCGCGCTCGCCGAGTTTTTCGGCTTCGGCCTCTATGCGGTCCTTTCGCCGAGCGGCTAATACGACTTTCGCGCCTGCGGCATATGCCACGCGGGCGAAATGCAATCCCAAGCCGCCCGAGGCGCCTGTGACCAGCACGCGTCGGTTCGCAAGAGAAAATAGCCGATCAAGGAAGTTGGCCGTGCTTTGGCTTTGGGCCATCATTGTCATAGGCTGTGCTTTTGGTTGTTCTGCCATGGGCCTGAGTAATCCCGCTTTTCGACGGAAGCTTGTTCAGTATCGGCAGCAGCTGCGGCAGATCGCGCTCTGCATGACATACCAAATATTGATTTGATTTGGGAACCATCTCGCGTCCCTCTTCCGGCATCGGTAATCCGTCCGGGCCAAGGGGCAATGCCGCAAGCCCGATATCGGCATACACTTGCAACAGTTCTTCGCTTGCGCCGTAGACGGCGGCATGGCCCCCCTCCTGTTCCGCAAGATCCCGAAACCGCCAAATTGCGGAAATCTGATCACTTTTATCTCCGACCGGGTCGCCGAGCCCCAGCAGGATACGTCCCTCCCGTCGGAAAGCAATGCCGGCCTGACCGCTTTCACCCCACACAACGCCGTCCACCCGCGCCGGCGGATCACCCCCTAAGGCGACGTAGCGACGTTGCACTTCCGGCCCCCATGCTTCCCAACGCACCCGGCCTGGCAAAATAAGCCGCCAGATCGCCGTCAAGCCTACCGCAACAGCCAGGAAAACGCTGGCTCGCAGCGAGTTCGGCACCTTCGGCGAAAGCACGAGCTGCCACCAAGAAACCGCGCTGACGCCGCGAACGTGGCGCTCAAATATTGCCAATGCCGCCACACACACGGTGAGCGCCAAAAGGGAAAGCGCGGACGAAACATCCAACGGGCCGGAGAAAAGCCGCGTGTGCCGGTAAAAGGCGTTGCGGTAAGGCGCAATCACGAAAGTCGCCAGGGCCAAAATCGCAGAAATCAGCGGGCTGTCCCCTCTCGCAAGGCTAAAAGCAGCCGCGACCAAGAGCAGGACGATGGTTGTCCACCAAGCAAGGGTTACGCGACGGGACAGGCCGATCGCCAGAACAAGCAGAGCGGCGCCGAGGAGTGAAGGAATAAACTGCCCTGCCTCTCTCGCGACCAAGCGAATATCATGGCCGAGCCACGAAAAATCCGGCTGTGTGGATAAAACGCCTAACGAAAGCAAAAGCGCACCGCACAAGGCAACCGTGCCGGTTGCGGCGGCAACCGCAAGATCCGGCTCACTCCAACGGCTGGCAGCTGGTAGGGCAGCAGGAGAGCCGGCCGGATAGAGTAGCGGCCTTGCGCGCAAAAGCACCTCGTTTGAAGCGAAGAGCGTTGCGGCAAGAAAAAGCGGAATGACATAATAGTAAAGGCGAAAGATGAGAATGGCACTAACTGCCGCCGGCGGTGCCACATAAGGCGCCAACCCGAGCAGCATAGCACTATCGAAGACCCCTATTCCTCCGGGCAAAGTCGCTGCAAGACCGGCCGAATAGGCGACAACGTAGACGGCTAGGAAGCGAAGAAACGTAAGGTCCCTTCCCTCAGGGAGCAGCGCATAGAAAATCGCCGCGGTTACCGCAACATCTGCCGTTGCGAGCAAAACCTGCAAAATCGCCATACGAATGCCCGGCAGCTCGATCGCGTGGCCAAACAGCTGAAAACGCCGCACCACGCGTGCGACAGTAATGTAGGCGATAACAATACCGATCAGGATTGCCCCAAAGGTATTCAAAAGCTGAACCGGAAATCGCGTGCCGATCAAGGGTACCGCAGTCGGTTCGAAAAACAGGATAATGGCCCCAAGGACCATGCCACCTAATCCGAATGTGAGACTGCAAAAAGCGACGAGTTTGCCTATTTGCGAGGGCGTCAACCCCCAAAGTGCGTAGAGCCGATAACGCACCGCTGCACCGGAAAGTGCGGAAAACCCGAGATTATGTGAGAGCGCATAGGCGCAAAACGATGCAAACGCAACCCGGCTATAAGGAACTTTTCGCCCGGCATAGATCGTTCCCAGAAAGTCATAAAGCGTGAGAACGCCGTAGGCAAGAACGGTAAAAATCCCCGCCCGTACCAAAGCCGGCAACGGTACCGCGTGTATGGCCTTTGCGATATCTTCTATCTTAAGGTGGCGAAACTCGCTCCGCACCACCCAGATCGCGCCCACCAAAAGAACAACACCCAATATGGCCGGCGCATTACGAATCCATGATTTCAGGAAGCGTACCACCGTCAGAAATCGCGTTGCTCAGGCCGCATGTTGCGCGCGGGCAAGAACACTCTCGATTAACGAGAGGGTTTCCGGCACCCCGTAAATTGCGATGAAATTGCCAAACCGTGGTCCTTCCTGCTGGCCGAGCAGGACTTGATAAAGGCAGGCAAACCAGTCGCGCAATTGGTCGGGAAAATGCCGTTTGCCGATATCATAGAGTAAATTCTGTATGGTTTCTGCCGAAGGCGGCGTGGTTTTTTCGGAATGAACCATAGCGCGCAGCCCCTCGGCAAGTTCGGAAAGCGCAATGCGTTCCACGGCGTTCGGCTCACGAAAGCGCTTGGCAGGCCGTACAAAGTCGTGAAAATATGCAATCGCATAATCGACTAACTTGGCCAAATAAGGCATACTTTCGGGTGATGCCTGAGGCGCGTAGCGGCGGATAAAACCCCAAAGAATGTCCGGCGTCTCCGCATTCACCGCGCTCGCCAAATTGAGTAACATGCTAAAGGAAAGCGGGGTGAGATATTCCTTACCAACCGACCCGCCGGTGATATGCCAAGCAGGGTTTGCCAACAATTCGGCGCCGGTTTGGGTTTGTGCACGTTCCGCGTTGGCAAGAAATTCATCGACGGCACGCGGAATGACATCGAAATAAAGCCTTTTGGCACGTTTCGGCGCATTATACATAAACTGGGCTAGGCTTTCGGGCGGTGCATAGCGCAGCCAATCCTCCACCGATAGGCCGTTGCCCTTGGATTTGCTGATTTTTTGCCCTTTCTCGTCCAGAAATAGCTCGTAGGTAAAGCTGATCGGCGGCTCTCCGCCCAGAATGCGGCAAATCTCGCTGGAAAGCCGAACGCTCTCGATCAGGTCCTTTCCCGACATTTCGTAATCCACGCCGAGCGCATACCAACGCATCGCCCAGTCCGCCTTCCATTGCAGTTTGCATGCCCCGCCGGTGACCGGCGTTTCAAACCACTCTTCAGTGTGCGGGTCACGCCACGTTACGGTGCCGGCATTGCGATCCCATTTTTCAATACGCACCTGCATGACCTTCCCGCTTTTGGGATGGATCGGCAAGACGGGTGAATAACTTGCTCGCCGCTCCGGCCCCAATGTCGGCAGAATCACCGCCGTCACTTCCTCGTAGACTTCAAGCAAGCGCAGCAAAGCAGCATCGAAACGGCCGGATGTATAATAATCTGTTGCGGAAGCAAATTCGTATTCGAATCCAAATTTATCGAGAAAATCTCGCAGGCGGGCATTGTTGTGCGCGCCAAAGCTCTCATGCGTGCCAAAAGGATCGGGAATGCGGGTCAGCGGTTTGCCCAAATGCTGCTGCAACATTTCACGGTTGGGCACATTGTCCGGCACTTTGCGCAGACCATCCATGTCGTCGCTGAAAGCGATCAGCCGTGAGGGCTTGCCGGTGAGGGTGCCAAAGGCGCGGCGGATCCAGCTCGTGCGCGCCACCTCGCCGAAAGTGCCGATATGAGGCAAGCCGGAAGGACCATAGCCGGTTTCGAACAAGGCGCTATCCTTACCGCGGGCCTCAAGCCTTTGGGCCACTTTTTGGGCCTCTTCAAACGGCCACGCCTTCGGCAATGCCTCTTGTAGGGAAGTATCTTGTCGCATTGACGCAATGCTAGAAAGGGGGGCGTGATTGGTCAATCGGCGCTTCTGCTTGGAGTGAGGTCATGGCAAACCCGGGCCGCTTTCTCAACCTGACGGAGACCCCGGCCGTGGCCGCGGGCGCCGGGCAAGCCGCGATCTTGCTGCCCGATGGCGCACTTTGCCTGATGCGAAGCGAAGAAGCAGCGCATCGGCTCGCGAACTTGCCCCCGCCGTTGCTGGTGCATGCTCCGGCAACGTATCGCCGACTTGGCATGCAACCCAGGTCAGCGCTCGATCTCTTAGAACTCTTTGCCTTTGTCTACCCCGCCTGCCCTGCTGCGCCCACACCGCGGGGGCTCGCTTTGGCCTTGGACTACGACCCTCCAGGGGCGGGCCTAGAAGCCGCCGTTGCCTTTTTGCCCGAGCTCGCGCGGATGCTGCTCGCTCGGCTCGCCGCAAGCCGGCAGACCGAACAAGGTCGCGACGCTGCGGAGCTTGCTGCGCAAATGGGGCTTGCCGGCTGGAGCTGGGCGCCGCTGGTCACTGCGGCATTGGGCAACCCCCAAGCCGTTCCGGCCGCGCGGGCGTTGCGGGTCTGGCAACGCCTTCCGGAATGGGAAGAAACCGCGCCGCTCTCCCCACCGCGCGCGTTTCCGGTAAGCCCAGCCGAAGCCAGACACCGGCTGACAGAGATGCTGGGGCCGGAGGCCGAGCACCGGCCTGGCCAAATCGAATATGCCGCGGCCGCCGCCGCCGCGTTCGCGCCCCGCATCGAGCAAGGCGTGCCGCAGCTGGTGCTGGCCGAGGCCGGCACCGGTATCGGGAAGACCCTGGGCTATATCGCCCCGGCAAGCCTATGGGCCGAGCGGAATCAGGGAACGGTGTGGATCAGCACCTTCACCCGCCACTTGCAGCGGCAGATTGAGGCCGAACTCGCGCGCTTGTTCCCCGATCCCGCCACGCGCCGGCAGCGAGCCGTAATCCGCAAAGGCCGCGAAAATTACCTTTGCCTGCTCAATTTCGAGGAAGCCGTCAATGCCGCAACGCTTCGCGGCTCATCGCAGCATCTGATCGCTCTGGGTTTGCTATCGCGGTGGGCCGCGGTCACCGCCGATGGCGATCTTGAAGGCGGCGATCTCCCCGGCTGGTTCGCCGAACTCTTTGGCCGCGCAAACATCGCAAATCTCGCCGATCGGCGCGGTGAATGTATCCATTCGGCCTGCCCCCACTGGCGGCGTTGCTTCGTGGAGCATAGCATTCGCCGTGCGCGGGAGGCCGATATCGTCGTCGCCAATCATGCGTTGGTCATGGTGCAGGCCGCGCATGCTTGGAACTGGGGCGAGGGGCTTGATGATGCGGGCATCCCCCTTCGCTACGTGTTCGACGAAGGCCACCAGATTTTCCATGCAGCCGACAATGCCTTTGCCACCGCTGTCTGCGGCCTCGAAACGGCCGAGCTGCGGCGATGGCTTTTAGGCGCCGAAGGAAGCCGGTCTCGCGCCCGCGGTTTGCGTCGGCGCCTGGAAGAGCTGGTCTTGGGCCGTCCCGAGCTCGAGGCGCCGTTGGAGGCGGCGCTCCAGGCTGCACGGGCACTTCCCGGCCCCGGCTGGTCTTCGCGCATCGCTGAAGAACCGGAAAGACCTAAGCTTGGCGCCTTGCTGCCCGCACAAGACAACCCCACCGAGGCATTTCTGCGGGCGGTTCGGCGCCAAGTTTTGGCCAGAAACGCCGAAGGGGATGCAAACTCTTCCGGAATGACGTTGGAAGCCGACCTTCACCCCGTGCTGCCCGAACTCCCTGAGGCAGCCGAACGGCTTGCCCGCGCGCTTCACCGCATTGCAGAGCCGTTGAAAACGCTGCGGAACCGGCTGCTTGCCAGGCTTCATGACGAAGCCGAAACCTTGGAGGAAACGCAGCGCACCCGGATCGAAGCGGCGGCGCGAACCCTGGCACGGCGTGCGCTGGATCCGCTTGCGGCATGGTGCGAAATGCTCCATGCGGTTTCCGAGCCCGCACCGGAGCCGGGTCGCCGCCCGGAACAAGTTCTCTTCCTTCGCCTGGAACGGGTCGATGGGCATGAACGTGATGTTGCCCTGTGCCGGCATTGGCTCGACCCCACCGTTCCCTTCGCGGCAACCCTCGCCGCGTCTGCACATGGTCTGCTGATTACCTCAGCGACTTTGCGCGACGGCGGCCAGCCCGACCCCGTCCTTGCCTGGGAAACGGCGGAAGCCGAAGTGGGCGCCGTGCACATATCCGCGCCTGCCCTTCGCGTCACGGTGCCGAGCCCGTTCGATTACGCGGCACAAACGCGCGCTTTCATTGTCACCGACGTCCCCGGTGAAGATCTCGATGCACTCGCGGGTGCCTGTCGCGCCTTGTTTTTGGCAGCAGGCGGAGGCGCGCTCGGCCTCTTTACCGCAATCCGACGGCTGACGGCCGTGCATGCGCGCATCGCTCCGGAACTGGAGGCGGCCGGTATCATGCTGCTTGCCCAGCATGTTGATCCGATGCACAACGCCACCCTCGTGGACATCTTCCGGATCGAAGAGGAAAGCTGCCTTTTGGGTACCGATGCGATGCGCGATGGCGTAGATGTTCCCGGCCGCGCGCTTAGGCTTGTGGTGTTTGACAAAGTGCCATGGCCGCGGCCGAACATTTTGCACCGCGAGCGGCGGATTCACCTTTCGGGAGGGAATCCTCCGGAATACGAAGCGCGCATCGCGCGCCAGCGGCTGCGGCAGGCTTTCGGGCGGCTAATTCGCCGGGCAACGGACAGAGGCGTCTTTGTCTTGCTCGATCGGCGCACACCGAGCCGTTTGCTTTCGGCTTTTCCGCCCGGCGTGCAAGTGGCCCGCGTTGGGCTTGCGGAGGCGGTGACCGCGATCAAAACTTTTCTTCATGTGGAATAGCCAAGATTGCACTTGAACTGATCTGGCGCTTCCGGCACCAATGGGTGCCACAAAAGGGGGTCTACGCATGCTCGCTCGCACCGAGCTTTCGCCGCAGGAAGCGTTGGTCTGCACCATGGTCTTGGTGGCAGCGGCGCATGACGGCATTACAGATCGCGAAATCGGGACGATGTCGGCATTGGTGCAAACGCTGCCGGTCTTTCACAACTTCAGCACTGAGCAGCTGGAACTCGCAAGCGATGCCGCTATTAGCCTCTTGCGCGAAGAAGATGGGATTGCGCACGCGATGCGGCTCATCCATCGGGCCCTGGAACCCCGCCTGCGGGAAACCGCCTATGTCTTGGCTTGCGAGGTCATCGCGGCCGATCGGCTCGCAGGCCAGCCTGCGCTTCGCATGCTGGAAATGGTGCGCGAAGGGCTCGGGATCGATGGGCTGCTGGCGGCCGCCATCGAGCGCACAACTCGGGCGCGACATCAGCGCTTGTGAGCATTTCGTAGGGTCGTTGGTATCGTGCTGAACGATCCCGCGCTTCTGCTGATTGCCGAGCGAGTGCTCTCCCTCGCCCGCGCCAATCGGTTACGCTTGGCCACCGCGGAAAGTTGCACCGGAGGCATGATTGCGGCGGCGCTCACGGCAATTGCCGGCGCAAGCGATGTTTTCGACCGCGGATTTGTGACCTATTCTAACGCAGCGAAAACCGAGATGCTCGGCGTGCCGGCGGAGCTGATTGCGCATAAGGGCGCGGTAAGCGAAGAGGTTGCCCGCGCTATGGCCGAAGGTGCAATCAGACATTCCCACGCCATGCTCGCTGTCTCCGTAACCGGCATTGCAGGACCCGGCGGAGGCAGCTTCGAAAAACCGGTCGGGTTGGTATGGTTCGGGCTGGCGGGAAAGGACGTATTGCATACCGAACGCCACCTCTTTCCCGGCGATCGCACGGCAATTCGCGAGGCAGCCGCAGGAGTTGCGCTGCAGTTGCTGGAAAAGGCGCTCGGCAAAGAGAGCGTTATTGGTTCTTAACGTCAATGCGCTTGCGTCGGCGGGTTTGGTGCGTCATCACGCGCATGGCGACGCGCACGGATCCAGCTTAAAACTTCGTCATAGGTCACATAGCCTTTGCGGCTTGTGTCGATCTCGTCAAAATGTTCGGCAACAAAAGGCAAACCATGTTCCGCCTCGGCCCGCGTGAGGTGGCCGTCATGCGCCGTATTTGCAGCTTCGAAGCGGGCACGCAGAGTTCTATGCGGACGGCTTCGAAGCCATTCCCGCACGTCATCCAGCGTCACATAGCCCTTTTTGTCCCGGTCAATCTCGGCGAAATGGCGCGCAACAAAAGGCATTCCGGCTTGGGCTTGCTCGGGCGTAAGGCGGCCGTCATGCGTTGTGTTTGCGGCTTCAAACCGCTCCCGCAAAGTCTGATGCCGATAGGTCGAAGGCGACGACGCAGGCGAAGACGCGGGCGGCGCGCTCCGCGGGGCAGCAGGTTGCGAAGGCCCCTGAGCCGCTGCTCCGCCGATGAAAGCAAAGGCGATCACGAGACCGCACGAGAGGCGCAACAAAGGGCGGATCATTGTGAACTCACCACCCTGCGGATGACTTCCGTGACAAGGGCCACCTCTTTTCTCCCCACATCCAGATGCAAACACGCCCGGGCACGATAGCGGCCCATAACGCTGATCATGATCCCCTCCTGCCGGAGGCGCGAAGCGAGCGCTTCAGCCGTAAGACCGGTGCCCGCGGTATCAAAAAACACGAGATTCGTTTCCGGCAATTCAACCTCGATCCCCGGAATTTGCGCAAGCCCTCGCGCAAGTTCTCGGGCATTTTCGTGGTCGTCCGCCAGCCGCTCGACGTGATGGTCCAACGCATAAAGGCACGCCGCAGCGCAGATTCCGGCTTGCCGCAAGGCTCCGCCGAGGCGCTGCTTCCAGCGCCACGCGGCATCGATAAAATCTGCCGAACCCATCAACACCGCCCCGAGCGGAGCCCCGAGCCCCTTGGTAAAATCGAGCCACACGCTGTCGTAATCTGCGGCCATTTCGTGCGGGGAAACACCGGCTGCCACACAAGCATTGAGCAAGCGCGCCCCATCCATATGGGCGGCAAGTCCGTGTTGATGCGCAAGCGCAGCCACGGCGGAAAGACGATCGAGCGGCCAGACCGAGCCTCCGCCCAGATTGGATGTTTGCTCGACCACCACGAGTCGTTGCGGGGGCGCATGACGCGTTTGCGGGTGCAATGCCTGAGCCAGGGTTTCCACATCAAACTGTCCGCGGGGGCCCGGTAAGGGCGTAATCTGGACTCCTGCCAATGCGGCCGGCGCGCCGCCTTCAGCGATGACAATATGGGCCGTTGGATGCGCCAGCACTTCATCGCCCGGGGAACAATGGGTCAGAAGGGCGATCTCGTTGCACATCGTGCCGCTGGGAAGAAACATGGCGGCCTCCTTGCCGAAGAGCGCCGCCATGCGGTCGCACAAGGCAAGCACGGTCGGATCGTCTCCGTGCTGTTCATCGCCCACTTCCGCGCTGAGCATGGCCTCACGCATCGCGCGGGTCGGCTTGGTTTGCGTATCTGAATAAAGATTCGCCCAGACGGGCGGTAACGATGGGTCAGGACGCTCGGGAGAGAGCGGCATCGGCTTCTTCTCAGCTTTTGAGCGGCGTCGGCGCCGGGCTCGGACGAACCACCGAAATGGTTGCAGCCGGCGGGCCATAGACTTCCCGCGCCCGTTTCTGAAAAGCATTGACCATCCGACGCACCGCCTCGTTAAACACAACACCGATGGCGGCTTGTAAGATGCGGCTGCGGAATTCGAAATCAACAAAAAAATCGACCGTGCAGCCTTGCGGATGCGGTTCGAAGACCCAGTGATTGTTCAAGTAGCGAAACGGGCCGTTTTCATAGCGAACATCGATGCGTTGGGGGCGCAAAAGCGCCACCCGGCTGGTGAAGGTTTCGCGAAACGGGCCGAAACCAATGGTGAGATCCGCGATAAGCTGCTGCTCGCTTTTGCTCCGCACACGCGCGCTGACACACCACGGCAGAAATCTTGGGTATTTTCCAACATCGGCAACCAGATCGAATAACTGGTCCGGCCGATAAGGAACGAAACGGCGCTCCGCATGGGTCGGCATCGGCTTACCCGAGAGCCGCCGCCCGGGCGGCACGCAGCGCCGCAAAATCGGCATCCGCGTGATAAGAGCTGCGCGTCAGCGGCGAGGCGCTCACCATGGAAAACCCTTTGCCGCGGGCGATGGCCGCGTATTCCGAGAATTCCTCCGGCGGGACAAAGCGTGCCACCGCAGCATGTTTCACGGTGGGCTGCAAATATTGGCCGATGGTGAGAAAATCCACATCAGCCACCCGTAAATCGTCCATGACTTGCAGCACTTCCGAGCGCTCTTCCCCAAGCCCCACCATAAGCCCCGACTTGGTGAAGATCTGCGGCGCAAGCTGCTTTGCCCGGTCCAATAGCCTCAGCGACTGATAGTAACGCGCACCGGGACGGATAGAAGGATAAAGCCGTGGCACTGTCTCCAGGTTGTGATTGAAGACGTCCGGACGGGCGGCGATCACCACCTCCAATGCGCCGGGCTTTCGCAAAAAATCGGGCGTCAGCACCTCAATGGTGGTCTCGGGCGCGCGCGCGCGGATGGCGCGGATAACGGCGGCAAAATGGGCGGCGCCGCCATCCGCAAGGTCATCGCGGTCCACCGATGTGATCACGACGTGCCGCAAACCCAACCGTGCCACCGCTTCTGCCACGCGATTGGGCTCGTCTCGGTCGAGCGGAGCGGGAATCCCCGTGGCCACGTTGCAGAAAGCGCACGCACGGGTACACACATCACCCATAATCATCATGGTGGCGTGTCGGTGCGACCAGCACTCTCCGATATTGGGGCAAGCCGCCTCCTCGCAGACCGTATGCAAGCGCTGTTCGCGAATCAACGCGCGGGTTTCAAAATATACGGGGTGCGCAGGAGCCCGCACCCGAATCCATGGGGGTTTGCGCTGGATCGGGTTGTCTGGCCGGTGCAACTTTTCGGGATGGCGAGGCCACGGAGGCTCCGTAGCCGCATCCTTCTGCACGCGATGATCAATCACAATACGATGGGGCATAAGCTGTGCTGGTTGATGGGCAGCCTTAACTTCCGGTAACGCGAAACCGCCTTTCCTGAGCGCCTAAGAAGTGGCTGTCCGAATCTCAAGCGTCAAGCCAAATCAGATACGCGCGTAAAGGAGGGCTCCAAAAAACGCGTGTCTTGAGTATGCCTCAACACCCGCTCCACACCGGCTGACGTTTGGCGAGAAAGGCGTCAATTCCCTCTTCGGCATCGCGGGCAAGCATGTTCCGTGTCATCACCTCTGCGGTATAGCGATAGGCGGACTCCAAATCCATCTCGGCCTGGCGGTAAAAGGCTTCCTTGCCAATCGCTAGCGTCAGCGGGCTTTTGGCCGCGATTTGCCGAGCAAGGGCTTCGGTTTCCTCATCCAGAAGAGCATCCGGCACCACCCGGTTCACCAGCCCGATTTCGCGGGCATGAGCAGCCGAGATGAGCTCTCCGGTCAGAAGCATTTCCATGGCGGCCTTGCGCGGCACCGCGCGCGAGAGCGCGACCATCGGCGTGGAACAGAACAAGCCGATATTGACCCCAGGTGTTGCAAACCGCGCAGTTTCCGCAGCGACCGCCAAATCGCACGTCGCCACAAGCTGGCAGCCGGCAGCCGTAGCGATGCCGTGGACACGCGCAATTACCGGTTTGGGCAAGCGCACAATGGACATCATCAGGCGCGAACATTGGGCGAAAAGCGCCTCGTAGGTCTCTCGCCTTGGGTCACTGCGCATCTCTCGCAAGTCATGGCCCGCGCAAAAGGCCGGGCCGGCACCGCCGATGATGACCACCTTCACCGCCGGATCCGCCGCAATGGCAGCAATTTCGCGCTCCAGCGCCGTCATCAGCGCAACCGAAAGCGCATTGCGGGCAGCGGGACGATTGAGCGTAAGCCATGCGAGTCCGTCCGCATCCCGACGGAGCAGAACCGCATCGCTGGCAGAAACTTGTACATTCATGGCCGGCGCCTCCTGACAAAACCGGCCAACTTTACCATCTCGCGAAAAAGAAGGCACGCCCCTCATTTGCTCTTGATTTGCTCTTGCCAAAAGCTTGCCAGTTCTTCCGAAACCAAGCAGGAAACGATGGTAGTGCCTGGCACGGCTTATGGGCTCGTCAACACGGAAACAGATGATCGCTGCTCTTCTTGTCGCCGCGGGCCGCGGCCACCGCCTTGGCGGGCCGCTTCCCAAACAATACCGGCTTTTGGCGGGAGAGCCGGTGCTCCGACACGCGCTCCGCCCCTTTCTCCACCATCCGGCCATTGGGCTTGTTCGCGTTGTCATTCATCCGGACGACGCAGAACTCTACGCAAGCGCCACCCAGGGATTGGCTCTGCCTTCGCCAATTTTCGGAGGCCCGACCCGCCAGGATTCCGTTCGGCTTGGCCTGGAAGCACTTGCGGAGTCCTTCCCACGAGCTGTGCTGATCCATGATGCGGCACGGCCGCTTGTGGCCGGGGCAACGATCGATTCGGTTATTGCCGCGCTTAAAGATGCGCCCGGGGTGATTGCCGCCTTGCCGGTTGCCGATACGTTAAAGCGATGCGTCGGGGATAGGGTCACGGACACGCTTGACCGCAGCAATGTCTGGCGCGCGCAAACGCCGCAAGGTTTTCGTTTCCCCGAGATTTTAGCGGCTCATCGTGCGGCTATCGGCCTTGCGCTGACCGACGATGCCCAGGTCGCCGAAAGGGCAGGGCTTGAAGTCCGTGTGGTGCCGGGTGACGAGGAAGCCTTCAAAATTACCACCGAGCCCGATTTGCTTCGGGCTGAGCAGATTCTTCAAATTCGAAACCGCCTTAAAGATATAACATAATCTTACGACTCTGTGGCACAATAGCCACACCGCCGCAATGAGGCCACAACCCCCCTAGCCAGAGCCCTGGGCCTTAGCTTAGGCTCGCGTAAAGGTCTGTCATGAGCAGTCCTAAGATAGAACGCTGGGTGCGGGAGGAACATGTTTCACCAATTACTTACGCCGGTAGCAGATAGTCTGCTCGGTTCGTTTATCGTTGCAGCCCTACCGATTCTGACCACTTTGGTTTTGCTGGGCGTGTTGCGCAGGCCCGCCTGGCAGGCTTCGCTCGCTGGGCTTGTTGTGGGTCTTATTGTGGCGGTTGCGGTTTGGCAACTTCCCACAAACCTGGCATTGGACAGCGTTGCGAACGGTATGGTGTTCGCACTCTGGCCGGTGATGTGGATCGTCTTCACGGCGTTGTGGCTTTATAACATCGCCGTTCTCACGGGGCGCTTCGATTCCTTCCGCAACTGGGTGCTGGACCATTTACCCAACGATCGTCGCGTGGTTCTGGTGGTGATTGGCTTTTGCTTTGGCGCCTTGTTGGAGGGCATTGCAGGATTTGGAACACCTGTGGCCATCACCTCCTCACTCCTGATCATGGTCGGCTATCCTGCTCTTGATGCGCTTGCCTATACCTTGATCTTCAATACCGCGCCGGTTGCGTTCGGTGCGCTTGGAGTGCCCATCACGACATTGGGAGCCGTCACCGGGCTTCCGGCAACCGCGCTTGGCGCCATGGTCGGGAGGCAATTGCCCATCATCGCCCTTCTTCTGCCCTTCTATGTGATGGCGGCATATGGGGGATGGCGCTCGGTTCGAGCCTTGTTTCCGGTGCTTCTCGTTGCAGGTGGAAGTTTTGCACTCGCCCAATTCGTCACTTCCAATTTCATCGACTATTCACTTACCGACGTGCTCTCCTCGCTGATTTCGCTTGCTTGCACCGTCGCCTTCCTCCGCATCTGGAAGCCCAAACCGGATCCGGAATTCGCCATGAACGTGAACCTCCATGCGCTGGAACGCGAGGCTCCGCCAACCTGGCAGGGATGGATTCCCTGGATCCTTGTTTCCGCTGTCGTGATCATATGGACGTATCTCAATATTGCCAAAATCGGCCAGGTCAATGTGCATTGGCCCGGGCTGCATAACGCGGTTTTCATTACGCTTTACAACAAACCTTACGCGGCGATCTGGGCGTTTCAGCCACTGGGAACCGGTACGGCGATTTTGGTCTCGGCGATCCTTACAGCGTTGCTTCTTGGCTGCAGCGTCGGGCGTTTTGTGCAAGCATTCGTCGACACCGTGCGCCAAATCTGGATCGCCATCATCACGGTGATGTTCATTGTCGGGTTGGCGTTTTTGCTCAACTATTCCGGCATGGCCTACACGCTTGGGAAAGGCGTGGCTTCCGTCGGCTACTTGTTTGCTCTGTTGTCACCGTTTCTGGGGTGGGTTGCGGTCTTCCTTGCCGGCAGCGATACGTCGGGAAACGCCCTGTTCGGCAATCTCCAGGCCGCAGCAGCACACACCTTGGGGTTAAGCCCGGTGCTTTTTGCTGCAACCAATTCTTCCGGCGGGGTGATGGGCAAGATGATCTCGCCGCAGAACATCTCAACCGGCGTTGCCACCACAGAATTTAAGGGGCAAGAAGGTCTGGTGTTTGCCAGGACTTTTTGGCACAGTATTATTTTGTCGCTGTTGCTGGGCGTTTTGGTAGTCATCCAGCAGTTCCTGATCCCCTGGATTATTCCGGGCTAGCAAAACAGCGGTTGCGGCATGCCGTCAGCCGGTGCTGGGCGGTATGCCGTTCGGCACGATGGTTGTCACAATCGAGGCGTCCAATGCTTCGTATTGATGATAGTCGATGGTTTCATAAAGCTCGGCGCGCGTTTGCATACGCTCGATCATCCGATGCGTTCCTCCGTCTCGGCGAATCGCCGCATAAAGCTCCTCTTGCGCTTTCGCCGCGACGCGCAAGCTGCTCACGGGCCAGATCACCATCCGATAGCCCATTTGCTCGAACTCGGCGGCGGTAAAGAACGGAGTGCGACCAAATTCGGTCATATTGGCCAACAACGGCGCCCGCACGCGTGCGGCAAACTCCTGGAACATTTCTTTGCTGGTGAGCGCTTCCGGAAAGATCGCATCGGCTCCGGCCTCAAGGTAAAGTTTGGCACGCGCGACCGCCCCGTCTAATCCCTCGCTGGCAGCGGCATCGGTTCTGGCAATGATAAAGAGATGTCGCCGTGCTTTCACCGCGGCCGCCACTTTGGCGGCCATATCATGCGGTTCGGCCAACTTCTTGTCGTTGAGATGGCCGCATTTTTTAGGCAGAAGTTGATCCTCCAGATGCACTGCCGCAGCTCCTGCATCCTCGAAACTGCGTACCATGTGCATCACGTTCAGTGCTTCTCCATAACCGGTATCGCCATCTACCAGAACCGGCAGGCCTGAAGCTCGCGAAACTTGGCGAATGAAGAAACAGACGTCATCCACGGTGATAATGCCGAGATCGGGCAACCCCATGGAAGCACTCATTGCTGCCCCGGAAAGATAAACCGCACGAAAACCGGCGCGGCGCGCTTGCGCCGCCGCAAGCCCGTTATGCGCACCCGGTATCTGCAAAATGCCGCCTTCAGCAAGCAACGAACGAAAACGCAAGCCTGCCGGCTCTTGCGGAAGCTCTGCACCTACGAGATATGTCATGAGCAGATCTCCTCAACCACGCCGTTCGATAGGAACAAAGTCCACGTGCTCCGGCCCGATATAATTGGCGGACGGGCGAATGATCTTGCCGTCGATTCGTTGCTCAATCACGTGCGCGCTCCACCCCGAAGTGCGAGAGATGACAAACAGCGGCGTAAACATCGGCGTCGGAACGCCCATCATGTGATAGCTAACGGCACTGTACCAATCGAGGTTCGCGAACATTTTTTTGGTTTCCGCCATTACCGATTCAATACGTTCGGCAATCGAGAACATGGTCATGTAATTCGCATCGGAGGAAAGTTTCCGCGCCACCTCTTTAATGATTTTGTTGCGCGGATCGGCAATGGTATAAACCGGATGTCCAAAGCCGATGATTACCTCCTTGTTCGCGACACGTGCGCGGATATCCTTCTCGGCTTCATCGGCGTTGGCATAGCGCTTTTGAATTTCCAGCGCAACCTCGTTAGCCCCGCCATGCTTCGGCCCCTTTAGAGCGCCGATGGCACCGGTAATGGCCGAATATATATCGGAGCCCGTGCCGGTAATAACGCGTGCAGTGAATGTGGAAGCGTTGAATTCGTGTTCCGCATACAGAATAAGCGATGTGTGCATCGCTCTCACCCAGAGCGGCCGCGGCGGCGTGCCATGCAAGAGGTGCAGGAAGTGGCCGCCGATGGAATCGTCATCGGTTTCGACGTCAATGCGTTTGCCGTGGTGGGAAAAATGATACCAATAAAGCAGCATGGAACCGAAGGAGGCCATCAGCCGATCGGCGATATCCCGCGCACCGGCAATGTTGTGGTCTTCCTTTTCGGGAAGCGCGCAACCTAACGCGGAACAAGCGGTTCGCATCACATCCATAGGATGCGTGCTTGCGGGAAGTGTTTCCAGTACACGCACGACGGCGCGCGGAATCCCGCGCATGGATTTCAATTTGTTTTTATAGGCGGTCAGCTCCGCCCAAGTCGGCAATGTGCCGTGGACAAGAAGATAGGCGATCTCCTCAAACTCGCAAGTTTCGGCAATATCGAGAATGTCATAGCCTCGGTAATGCAAATCGTTCCCGGTGCGACCGACGGTGCATAGTGCCGTATTGCCGGCTACAACGCCCGAGAGAGCCACGGATTTTTTGGGCTTGGGGCCGCTCGCCTGGTTTTCGCTCATGTTCGCTTGTCCTTTTCTGCTTACGTTCGGGGCGCATCGGCAGCCAGCCGGTTGGCGGCGCCTTGCAACCCTGGCAAGATTGCCAAACATTGGGTTTGCAACAAGAGTTCATCGCAAGCAAGCCAGCGAGGGCCGCCATGTCCATCCCCATTCGGATTGATCCCAGCCGCGATATTCTTGGTCTGATCGACGTGCAGCCCACCTTTATGCCAGGTGGGGAGCTTCCGGTGCCGGAGGGCGATGCAGTCTTGCCGGTGATCGAGCAGCTCTTGGCAGGACCGCTGCGGCATGCGTTCGCGACGCAGGATTGGCATCCGCCGGGGCATCTTTCCTTTGCGAGCTCCCATCCCGGTCGCAGGGCATTCGAGAGCGTGATGCTTCCCTACGGACCCCAAACGTTATGGCCGGATCACGCCCTACAAGAAAGCCATGGCGCCGCGATACACCCGAGAGTGGCGCAAGCACGGATCGAGGCGATTATCCGCAAAGGTTTTCGCCGCGAGATCGATAGCTACTCGGCCTTCTTCGAAAATGATCGAAAGACCCCGACCGGGCTTGACGGATGGCTGCGCTCGCGAGGTTTCTCTCGGTTGTTTCTTGCCGGGCTTGCCACCGATTTCTGCGTCGCCTACTCAGCCGAAGACGCCGCAAGGCTCGGCTATGAAGTCTTCGTGATCGAAGATGCCTGCCGAGGTATCGGGCTGCCCTTGGAAGACGGGCGCACCACGCTCGATGCCTCGCGTGAGCGCCTTCTCGGGCTTGGCGTGCATTTCATTGCCTCTGGAGATGTCGGCTGAAACCCTCGTTCGGCGAAGGGTAAGGCCTTGCGCGAAACGTAGGGGCCGGGCTTGTTCGGACGCTGACCCGGCAATCGAGGCGCCCGCCGTAAGGAGCTTATTCCTTCATAGGCCCGGACGCTGTCGGCGCCAAAACCGTCGAAGGGTGCCAGGCTCATGCACGCAACACTTGGAACCGTTGCACCCCCTGCAAGCCGAGCCTAGGGGGCTTGCCATAGGCGGCGATTCGGGCAAGAGGCGCGCGTAAAGGGAGAATGCACGCATAAGCCCCCGGCCCACCGAATCGGCAGCTTTCATGTCATAGGCGGGGTTATCCTGCCTGCAAGTGATGCGGTAACCGGTCTTATCCGAACCGTTCGCCCTCGGTTTTCTTCCCCTGTTCGATCTCCGTTAGCGGAACAGCATTCGCTCCAACACCCCGTCGCGCCAAATGAAATGATGCAATAATCCCGCGGCAGCATGGAGAGCTGCAAGAATGACAATGGTTGTACCGATTGTGTCGTGGATCTCTAAAAGAGTATCCGCCAGCGCTTTGTTTGGCATAACGGGAGAAGGAATGCTGAAAAGCCAAAAGAACGAAAGCGCTTCTGTGCTCAGCCAGCGAGAGAACAGACCAAGCAGAACTTGCACCCCCAGCAAGATATAAAGCCCAAGATGCATCGCTCGCGCAGCAAAGCCGAGTAGGCCGGAATTTGCGGGCGGCAACCGTCTGCCTAAACTTGCTCGCCAAACAATCCGAACAACGAGTGTTGCGGCCAATACCAAGCCAAACGAAACATGAAGGCTTTGCAAGGCTACCCGGCCGGCAGAATGCTTTGGGAAAAAGTCCCAAACCTGCGCAAGCAGCCAAAGGCCCAATACCAAGGCAGCGACAAACCAGTGCAGAGCGATGGAAACGCGATCATAGCGAATGGGCGCTGACTGCATGGAAGTCGCCGTTGTAACAGCCATGTTGCTAACTCCTTCCGATAAGGATGCCGGTGAGGAAAACCAGCACGCCGCCGAGCACAACTTGTAATGCGGCGGCAATGGGCGGGGTTTCCATGTATTTCCAACGCACCCAGGCAATAGCGGTCAGTTCAACCACCACCACCGCGCACGCCAAAGCGGTTGCGGTCCAGAATGCGGGAATAAGATACGGGAGCGAATGGCCCAATCCGCCAAAGGTGGTCATCAACCCGCAGACAAATCCCCGCATCAGGGGTTCGCCGCGGCCGGTCAGGCTTCCGTCATCGGAAAGGGCTTCGGCAAAGCCCATGGAAATGCCCGCCCCGATAGAGGCAGCCAAGCCGACTACAAAAGCATCCCAGGAGCGGCCGGTCGCAAAAGCCGCCGCGAAGAGCGGCGCCAGCGTGGAAACCGAACCATCCATCAATCCGGCAAGGCCGGGCTGAACAATCCGGAGGAGAAAAAGCCGTCGGGCCGCTTGCTCTTCTTTCTCGCGGACGGGCTCGGGCACGTTCTTTTGCATCAATTCCCCGGCCAGAAATTCATGGCGCACTTCTGCTTCGGCTAAATCCCCCAAGAGCTTGCGGATAGAAGCGTCCGTGGACCGGCTGGCAGCTTGTCGATAAAACCGCAGAGTTTCGGCTTCCATCAGCTCCGCCTGCTTGCGCACCGTATCCAGGCGTAACTCACGCATCTGCCAAACCGGTTTTCGCCGCAAAAAGCCCCGGACGTCCTGGCGGCGGATCAACGGAATATGTTCGCCAAACTTTTTCTGATAGAGTTCAATAAGTTGGCGCCGGTGATCTCCCTCTTCGGCGCTCATCTCGGCAAACATGCGGGCCGTCGCCGGGTATTCCGCGCGCAGTGCTTCTGCGTAATCGGCATAGATCCGGCTGTCCTCTTCCTCGAGGCTGATCGCGAGGGCGAGAATTTCACGTTCGGTCAGTTCTGAGAAGTCGCGCATACCGCCAATGTGGCGGCTGAACGAAGAATGATCAAGTCGGTAGCATAATGATGCAATTGCAAAGCAGTCGCGTTTAGCAGTCGTTATCTTTCACAAAGGGCGGCGTGCAACTCATACTTATGGAAATGCGCTGGTTTTGTGGAAATGCGCCTGCGCGCAGTCCGGTATGCTATTGGTCTTGCATATCCTATGGATTTGCCTCTGAATGCGGGGGAGCAAGACGACGCTTTGGCAACGGCGGAGAAGAAAATATGTGAGTCTCTTCCGCAGGCGGCTCTAACGCCCGTAGCAGCGCTGCACGGAGCGTAGCAAGCTTGCGTTCGTTGGTGACTTTTAACCCAAATACATCCTTGACATAGAACACATCGACAGCTCGAACGCCATACGTCGTAATGTGTGCCGAGACGATTTGTAATGCTTCCGCACTGATGGCCGAGGTTACGTCGTAAAGCAGACCTGGGCGGTCCCGCCCGTTTACTTCGATAACGGTATGGGTATTGGACGCGTGGTTATCGATCACGACACGGGGCGGCACATGAATAACCCGCATCCTGCTCTGCTGCGCGCTTCGAGAGATCTTGCATATCTCGGAAGCCAATCGTAGCTTTCCGGATAGCGCTTGCTCGATCAATACCGAAAGGCGGGCAAGACGGTGCGGCGCATCGAAGGCACCACCCGCAGCATCCTGTATCCAAAACGTATCCATCGCCATGCCGTTGGTCATGGTATGAATGCGGGCATCGACAATGGAAGCGCCGGCAACCGCAAGCGCGCCGGCGATACGGCTAAACAAACCGGAATGGTCGGCGGTGTAGACGATAACCTCCGTCACTGCCCGTGAAGGAGACGGTTCGGTTTCCACGACAAGCGGCATACCCCGTGCCTCGGCGTCTCGCACGATCCGCGCATGCCGCGCATGTGTCTCTGGATCGAAGGATAGCCAATAGCTCGGATAGCCAAGGGAGAGGAAATGAGCGAGTTGATCTTCCGGCCATTCGTGCAACAAGCTCTTGACCGCTTCTTTTGCACGCTCGACGCGAACATCTCGCTCCGTCGTCGCCAGCCCGCCCTCCAACACCTCGGCAACACGCGCATAGAGCTCGCGCAACAGCATCGCCTTCCATCCGTTCCAAACCTTGGGCGATACCGCGCGCATATCGGCAACGGTGAGAATCAACAAAAGCTTGAGGCGTTCCGGAGATTGGATGGTATCTGCAAGATCCAGTATGGTTTTTGGGTCGTCGATATCGCGTTTGAATGCCGTCTGGCTTAAGAGCAAATGATGCAGGACAAGCCAGGAGGTCATTTCTGTTTCTTCAGCAGAAAGTCCGAGCATAGGGCAAACGTTCAGAGCAATCTCCGCACCGAGCTCCGAATGATCTCCTCCGCGACCTTTGGCGATGTCATGCAACAACGTTGCCATGTACAGTGCGCGGCGGGATTGCACATGATCCACCAATCCGCTTGCCACCGGAGCGATCGAGGCGAGCTCACCCGCTTCCAGCAAATTGAGGACGCGTATCGCTTCAATCGTATGCTCGTCCACGGTATAAACATGATAGGTATCAAATTGCATTTGCCCCACAATGCGCGCCCAATCCGGCAAAAAGCGGCCGAGAAATCCGGTCTCGTTCATAATGGCAAGCCATCGCGCGCCATCGGGGGTGGCTGTCGCGTGGCGGGCACGTTGAGGTTTATGACCGCACAAGAGATCGAGAAATAATTCCGCCGCTTTCGGATCACCCCGAAGCTTGACTGCCGCACGTTCGTGTTGGATGAGCCCCCGCAAAGCAAGCGGATGCAGCTCCAGTCCACGATCGCGCGCAACCTTGAGGATCCGCAGCATCTGAATCGGTTTTTCTGCAAGATCACAATTCGACGCGCAAAGCAGCTTGCCGTCCGCAAGAACGAAGCCGGCTTTGCGAAGCGACTGATCAGCCTTTACCTCCAACGCCGGTGGACCAAGTACGGCGCGCACCAATGGCGGCTCCAGAACGCGGGACAGACGCAACACTTCCCGAGCCGTAAGAAAATAATGGCGCATGAAGCGCTCTACCCCGTCTTGCCGGCCATGCCTCGTATAGCCCATGCGCGCCCCGATAACCGGCTGAAGATCAAAAGTCAGTCGGTCCTCTGCCCGCCCCGCCACGTAATGCATATGAAAACGCAAAGACCATAAAAATTCCCAAGATCGTTGCGCTAAACGCGCTTCGCGTTCGGTCAGCAGGCCGCCGCCCGGTGCATTCGGACCGACAAGCTCGTGCAAGCTCGAAATGCCAAAGGCGTCACGCGCCATCCAATAAAGCGTTTGGAGATCGCGGAGCCCGCCTCGCCCTTCCTTAATATTAGGCTCGACTACAAACGGGGTTTCGCCAAAGCGCTGATGACGCGCGGCACGCTCGGCTTGTTTCGCCGCGATGAATTGGCCGCTGCCCGTCGCCTGGCGCAGCGCGCGAAAACGCGTCTCAAACTCTGCAAACAAGGAAGCATCGCCCGCAAGCAAACGCGCATCCAACAAGCTCGTGCGAATGGTGATGTCGGCGGCCGCATTCAAACATTGCTCGATAGAACGGGTCGCGTGCCCCACCTTGAGGCCGAGATCCCAGAGAAAATAAAGAATAAATTCGATATAACTCAGCGTTTCCGCCGCCGGGTCCGAGACCGTCAGAAATAAAAGATCGATATCACTGAACGGCGCCAATACCCTCCGGCCGTAACCCCCGGTTGCCGCAATTGCCAAAGGCTCCGAAAGTGGGCCCTCCGCTTCGGCCGCATAGGCAAAGAGTGCAGAGAGGAGACCATCGATTTGGCCGGCAAGAAGATGTGCCGCCTCCAACCCCCGCAATTGGCCACTTTCGAATCGCTCCTGCACGTCATTTTGGATGTGTGCCAGCTCGCGTCGGAACACCCCGAGCGCCGCCTCCCGCGGCACCTGATAAACAGAGCTCTTATCATGTGTGAAGGTTGAATTTTGTGTGCGTCCGGCGCGCGCAATATGCGCAAGACTGCGTGCAATCTCCGCAGCAGTGGTTGCGTTCGGTTCGGGAGCAGAAGAGGGCGAAGATGTCATGATAATATATTTACTCCTTCCGCTTCCGCTTTCCCAGGCAGCAATGCGCGGAGTTGATAGATGGCCTCCAATGCTTCGCGGGGGGTCATTTGATCAGGGTTCAAGGCGGCAAGGGCAGCGAGAACGGCGGCGCCCGGCGGATCTTTCTCCGGCGTCAAACCTTCTTGAGCGCGCGCAAACAGAGGCAATTCCGCTTCGGCCATCAGTTCCGCTCCGCGCTTTTCCAGAATATCCAAAAGCGCCGCCGCACGCCGCACAACGGGCTTCGGTACCCCTGCCAATCGTGCCACGTGAACGCCCCAACTTCGCCCGGCCGCGCCCGGAACCACCTCATGCAAAAACACAACCTCCCCTTTCCATTCCTTGACCCGCATGGTGTGAGGAGAAAGAAACGGTAACTCGGCTTGCAGACGGGCCAATTCATGAAAGTGTGTTGCGAAGATGGTTCGCGCACGCACCTGCCCGTGTAAAGCTTCCAATACCGACCACGCGATCGCAAGCCCATCGAGCGTCCCGGTTCCGCGCCCCACTTCATCAACGACCACCAACGAACGCGGTCCGGCTTGGTTGAGGATCGCTGCCGTTTCCGTCATCTCCACCATAAAGGTGCTTCGGCCCCGAGCAAGATCATCGGAGGCCCCGACGCGACTAAACAGGCGGTCCACAATGCCGATGCGCGCTCTGCGGGCGGGAACCGGCAGACCGGCTTGCGCCAGAATCACGGCCAGCGCGTTCTGCCGCAAATAGGTGGATTTTCCCGCCATGTTGGGGCCGGTCAGAAGCAATACGCGGCGATCCGGGCTGAGATCACAGTCATTGGGAATGAATGTCCCCTTCCCGGCAAGCGCCGCTTCTACGACCGGATGCCGTCCCGCCTCAATCTGAAATGCGTAATCGGTGGAAATTTCCGGCCGGCACCATTTGCCGCTCTCCGCCAGTGTCGCCGCGGATTGCAATACGTCCAGCAGCGCCAGGGCCTCGGCCGCTTTGGCCAATGCATCGGCTTTGAGCACGACTTGAGCAACCACGGCTTCAAATACGGCGCGTTCACGCTCTTGGGCCCGTTCGGCTGCTTCTGCGATCCGCCGATCAAGTTCAGCCAGTTCGGATGAGACAAAGCGGGCGCTGTTGGCCATGCTTTGGCGCAATATCAGATCGGGATTCCGCCGCAGCCGCTCGACTGCTTGCGCCGGCACCTCCATAACGTAGCCGAGTTGGGCATGGTGCCGAATTTTCAAATTTGGCACGTCATACCGTTCGGCATATGTGGCTTGCAAAGCCGCCAAGATTTGACGTGCCTCATCGCGAAGGAGGCGTTCGGCGTCAAGCTCGGCGTCGAAGCCCGGCGCGATGACCCCGCCTTCATCCAATCGAAGCGGAAGCTCGCGGGCAAGACTTGCCCGAAGCAAATCATGGAGTTCGGCATGACCCGAAAGGGCAGCTGCCGCCTCCGCCAACAGAGACGGGAGCGGCTCGTTAAGAATAGCCGACAGGGCATCGGCAATCCGCAAGCCCTCGCGAATTGCGGCCAGATCTCGCGGTCCTGACCGGCGTAAGGAAAGTCTGCCTAAAGCGCGGGCTATGTCCGGGCATGCGCGGAGGTGGTGGCGCACGCGGTTTGCGGTTGCTGCATTCGCCAGAAACCATGCCCAGCCGTCATGACGCGCGATAATCGCTTCGTGATCCGTCAGCGGCCCCGAGAGCCATTCGGCCAACATTCTCGCCCCGGCCGAGGTCAGGGTGCGTTGGACAGCGGAAAGCAATGTATAGGTCGTCGTTCCATCGCGTGCGCGGGTAATCTCCAGGTTAGCGCGCGTGGCCGCATCGATTCCCATCCGCCCGGTTTTTCCCTGCCGCTGCGGGCGCGCAAGGCGCGGCATTGCGCCGGCTTGCGTTGCCCGAACGTAGGCGATCACCATGGCAAGAGCCACGGCCTCGCCATCCGAAAACTCACCGAACGCCTCAAGGCTCGCCACGCCGAAGGCTTCCGCGACGCTCTGGCGCGCACGAGCAGCAGAGAGAGGTGAAGAGGAATGAGGCGCCCGATACGCCTCCCACTCGCCAAGCGGCATTGTTTCCGGCGCCAAAATTTCCGCCGGCTCGAGCCTTGCCAGCAATGCCGGCAAACCCTCCGGCCCAACCGTTTCGGTCTCCAGGCTTCCTATGGAGATATCGACATAGGCGGCGCCGATCTCGCTCTCTCCCTGAGCCAATGCGAGCAAAAGATTGGGCCGAGTAGCGTCCAATAACGCCTCTTCCGTCAGTGTGCCAGGCGTAATGAGGCGCACCACTTCCCGGGAGATCGGCCCTTTGGAGCCCCGTGCCCGCGCCGCCTTCGGGTCATCCATCTGCTCGGCCACGGCTACGCGAAAGCCGCGTCGAATGAGCCGCACCAGATAGGGTTCGGCATTGCTCGCCGGCACGCCGCACATCGGGATAGGCTTACCCGCGTGTTCGCCGCGGCTGGTCAGCGCAATATCCAGGGCAGCGGCGGCCGCTTCCGCATCGGCAAAGAAGAGCTCATAGAAATCTCCCATGCGGAAAAACACCAGTGCATGCGGGTATTGCGCCTTGATCGCAAACCATTGCGCCATTACGGGGCTGGCACCTTCGGCAGAGGGGATATGATCTTCACTTGCCATAGACGGAATTTACCGGCTTGTGTGGAACATGCGAAGCAGCAATGCCAAAGCAGCCAGCACTTCCCTTCGGCCCATGCAATTGCCATGATCCCATGAACTACGCGTTTGGGGGAAACAGAGATGTCCGAGCTTAGCAACGAGATCAGAACCACACTCATTTCGGCAAACGACGCGCTCTCGCTGCATGCATCCGGCCGCCCGGGGAAATTGGAAATCCGCATCACCAAACCACTCAACACCGCGAGGGATCTCAGCCTTGCGTATTCGCCGGGGGTAGCCGAGCCGTGCCTCCATATCCACCGGGACCCAGCCCTAGCCTATGATTACACAACACGCGGCAACATGGTGGCTGTGATCTCTAACGGCACCGCCGTCTTAGGCCTTGGCAACCTTGGCGCGCTTGCATCCAAGCCGGTGATGGAAGGCAAGGTCGCGCTCTTCAAACGTTTCGCCGATGTGGACGGGATCGACCTCGAAATTGCGACCGAAGACGTGGATGAGTTCGTCAATTGCGTTCGCTTCTTGGCCCCGGGTTTTGGGGGAATCAACCTCGAGGACATCAAAGCTCCGGAATGCTTCATCATCGAGCAGCGGTTACGCGAGCTTATGGATATTCCGGTTTTTCACGACGACCAGCACGGCACAGCCATTGTCGCCGCAGCCGGAATGCTTAATGCATGCTATCTGACCGACCGCGAGTTGCGCGACGCCAAGCTCGTGGTCAACGGCGCAGGAGCGGCCGGCATCGCTTGCGTCGAACTTCTGAAAGCCATGGGGATGCGGGCAGAGAATATCATTCTCTGCGATTCCAAAGGGGTCATCTATCAAGGCCGCACCGAAGGGATGAATCAATGGAAAGCGGCCCACGCGGCGGCCACGCGCGCCCGGACTCTGGCCGAAGCGCTCGAGGGGGCCGATATCTTCTTCGGCCTCTCGGTCAAAGGCGCGTTAACCAAGGAAATGGTTCGTTCCATGGCGCCCCGGCCAATCATCTTCGCCATGGCTAATCCGGATCCCGAGATCACGCCCGAGGAAGCGCGGGAAGCAAGCCCGGATGCCATCATCGCCACCGGGCGCAGCGATTACCCGAATCAAGTCAATAATGTCCTTGGCTTTCCTTATATTTTCCGCGGCGCGCTGGACGTTCGGGCGCGGACGATCAATGAAGCGATGAAAATTGCCGCGGCGGAAGCGCTCGCCAAGCTTGCGCGGGAAGATGTACCCGATGAGGTGCATATCGCCGCTGCCGGCAGGCGGCTGACTTTCGGGCCGGAATACATCATTCCGAACGCCTTCGATCCGAGACTGATTTCCCGCATTCCGCCTGCGGTTGCAAAGGCGGCAATGGACAGCGGAGTGGCACGTCGCCCATTGACGGATCTGCGGCGTTACGCCCGCTCGCTTTCCGGCCGGCTTGATCCCACTGCCAATGCCCTGGACGCGATCATGGAAGCAGTGCGTGCGAACCCCCGCCGCGTGGTCTTTGCCGAAGGTGAGGAGGAGAAAGTCGTGCGCGCCGCGGCCGCCTTTCGGAACGCCGGTTACGGCACCCCCGTTTTGATCGGAAGAGAAGATCGTGTCCGCGCCACCATGGCCTCCCTAGGATTGGGTGAGGTTGAGGGCATTGAAATCCATAATGCGCGCCTTTCCGGCTCCAATCGGAAATATGCCGATTATCTTTACGAACGCTTGCAACGGAAAGGATATCTCTTCCGCGATTGCCAGCGCATGGTGAATCAGGATCGCAACGTATTCGCCGCTTGTATGGTGGCGACCGGTGCGGTGGATGCGATGGTAACCGGGCTGACACGCTCGACATCTGTCTGCCTTACCGATATCGGCCACGCGATCGATCCCGCTCCGGGTTGCATCAGCTTTGGACTGACATTGCTGCTGAGCGCGCAAGTCGGGACGATTTTCATTGCCGATACGCTGATCCACGAGCGTCCGACCCCGGAACAACTGGTCGATATCACAATCGGAAGTGTTGCCGCCGCACGCAGTCTGGGCCATGAGCCGCGGGTTGCTTTGGTCTCGCACGCAACATTCGGCAATCCCATGCACCCCACGGGCCAAAACATTCGGGACGCCGTCCGCCTGCTCGATAAGCGCAACGTCGATTTCGAATACGACGGGGATATGAGCCCGGATGTGGCCCTGGATCCAGGGCTGCGTGCGCTTTATCCTTTCTGCCGACTATCCGGCCCGGCGAACATCTTGATCATGCCTGGGTTGCATTCCGCTCATATTTCTTCCCGCCTCGCTCCGCGGCTCGGGGTGGTCACCACGGTGGGGCCATTGTTGCTCGGCCTCAGCCACCCGGTCCAGCTTGTGTCTTTGGATGCTTCTGTAAACCAGATTGTCGATATCGCTGCACTTGCCGCCTATCAATCGCTGAAGAGCCCGCTGCAAGCGGAATCGTGCCCTCGCTGAAGCCGGATTCGCTTTGCCATGCGCGCATTCGCTCAGCGCCTCGCCGCACCCGTCTGGATCCGCCTGCCGTTGCTCAGAAGCCGAACATGTGATCGAGTGAGAATCCCCCTTTGTCGTCCATCAGCCCGTGATAGCCGAACAAGCGGCAGCTGATATCCCGCACCAGCACGTAGCCTTCGGGCCCTGCGGCCTGCAGCGCTTCTTCACCGAAAATCTCGTGCGGAAAAATAAGTGCGGACCCGCAGCAGGGGATGGAAAGCGGCGCCTCCTTGAGCAAGCTCCCATCGGAATCGTGCAGCAAGAGGCGCGTGGAAGAGAAGGGGCGCCATGGGGCGGAAGCGGGATAGATGAGAACCGAAAAGGCACGCCGTCTCGCATCGCCAAGACGCAGAAAGAGCCGGGTAGAGAGCCCGGGCGGCGGCCCGGTATAAGATTGTGGCTCGTCTTTGTACGTCAGCAGCGTATTGAAAATGTGCGAGCCGAAGCTCGTTTCCGCTTCGTGTCCGGAGGTTCGGTCGACAAAACGGACCAGCGCGTGCATCCATCCATCCGCCTCGCCGCCCTGACGGAAATCATAAACGAGTTCGGCATGGCCTCCCTCTCCTAAAGTCGCGTCCTCAAGAACGTCGTCCAGATCCAGCGCCACGGCGTGATCGCGCGAGAGACAGCCCAGAAAATGCGCTGCAACCTGCCGCCCTTCAGGCGTGAAGATGTCGAGCCGAAGCGGCAGCGAACGCTGCGTTGTCGCCATAGGGGTGGGCAGAACGATGGTCCGAAAGCGCTTCCGCGGCATGACCGGGAAGGGCAAGAGGAAACCTCGGCCAAGTTCCGGATGAAGCTTGAGGATTCCGGGATCCGGCTGCAAATCGGTCCGCTCGACATTCACGTGCGCGATATGTGTATGTGTGCGCTCCCGCCGAATCACTTCATAACGCGGACGCACCACATGGCGGCCGGACCGTACTTCTATCTGTGCCGGCCACATCACGTTCGGGAGCAATTCGCCCACGTCGATGGCAGCCGTCGCAAATGGGCCTAATGCATGCGGCCAGCGAACCGGGTGCTCCGCGCCCATGCGGCCCAGCTCCACGGCGCCGGCAGGAATGGGCACGGCGTGGCTGTTTTGCAACCAAAGAACCACCCGTTCGTCCGACCGTGGTGCGGGAAGACCCGCGTAACGCTCCGCCGGCCACGCGTTCGCATCGTGCGTGCATGACAGGCTCAAGCCGTTGTCGATCGCAAAAGTGTCTAAGGCATATTTTACCACGTCGTGGCCGGCGGCGCCGATCACGTGTAGGAAAAGTTGCCCCACAAACGGCGGGAGACCGAAACGACGCCGTACCTCCCGGCTGTCGATCGCGATCCCAGCCGCCCCGGGACGCACCTTTTCTTCCCAGGAAGCAAGGACCTGCCCTTCGGCGTCATAAAGCCGAAGCCACAGCCTGACGGCGCTCGCCCCGTAGCCAGACCAGTAGTTCGCCGTCACCAAACGCGTGGAAAAGTGTTCATCATCGCGAAAGAACGCAAAGTTGGTGGCGAAATTCAGTTTGTCGAGATAGCGCTTGGAATTGGTCAACATCGCCTCGGGCAAGCGCGCATCATCGAGTGAAGCTATTGCGAGTCCTTCCGGCAAGAGAGGCATCAAGCGCGCCTTGATACGCTCTGCATCAAAAGCGGCGATCAAAACGGAATTCGCCTTGCTTTGTGCCAGTTGCGTGAGCGGACGGGTCACATACCCGCCCCGTTCGCGCCCAATTTCGCGTACGTCTTGAACGTAAATTCCTTCAACCGTAATCGATCTCGGCGCCAAAGCAAAAAGCGCTTCAGCGATGCCGTCGATATCGACAAGGACGATTGGTCCCTTTGCCTCCAGCCGCGCAATAAGGCGATCCAGCGCTTCGGCGGCCAGGGGATGGGCCAAAGCCTTATAGAGCACGTTGCCGCCTTTGCTTTGGTCGAAGGTTTGGATAGCCAGCATCGTACCCCCTTGTTTCCGCTTAGAGCCCCAGCCGCCGGCGAGTCTCTGCGGCGGCCTCGGCCGTATCATCGATCGGCTCGACCGGCCAGTGATCAAGCCGTCCCTTGAATTCTCGCACCCGTCCTTCGTCGATCAAAGCTTGCATAAACACGTGCTGGCGCGCGGAGTGGCCGGGCAGCCGCGCCAGCATGACCGGGGCCGAGGTGGCCACTGCTTCGGAAACCATGGAAACGCTGTCGATGGTCACCACAATCACATCGGCCAGAGCAAGAAGCCCAAAATATGGGTTTTCGCCGGTTCCATCCCAAATCCAGGCCCCCCGCGGCTCAAGGACCTGACGTAAAAGAGCGCGTTCTTCCGACCCCGTGCGCCGGGACGGTGTCAGTGCGAGCCCCACGCGGTCGGCTTCCATCATGGCGGCGAGCTCATGAGCAAGCTTTGCCGCCTCTCGCCGGCCGAATCGGTAGCGCCCGCTATCGCCCCCTACGAGCACAGCCACCAACGGCCGCGGCAGATGAGAAAGTTTCCCAGCCCAACGCGCTGCGGCATCGGCCAAGCGCGCGGGGGTAACCCGGTGCAAGGCCGTTCGCGTGACGACAACGTTCGGGCCGCTGAGGCCGTCATGCCGGGCAGCGAGCACCACATCAAAGCGGCGGATATCGATCCGCGGATGCTGCACTTGGACCGCGGCGCTGCCTCGCTTGCGCAAAGCCGCAACCACGACTGCGCCCGCTCCGCCGCAGCCCACGACGACCGGCGGTAATGCAGCTGCCATGGTGTCCTCCGGCAAAGCGGCAAGCGGCTGCGGCCAAAATCGCGCGGCGAGATAGCGCCAAGGAAAACGCGGCTGCAAGGGTTGCATAATGGGCCGAAACGCCGCTGCTTCTGCAAGCCCAAGTCCCTGGGCCTGCAAGCCGGCATAAGGCTCCGAAACAACCCATGCCTCAATCAGCGGTGCTGCTGGTGCTTCCTGCGGTGCGACGTTGCTCTGAGCGGAAGGAGAAGACTCCATAGGGCCGGATTGCCGTGCCGTCGATAGAACCGCCCCCGAGCTTGCGGATTGCAAAGCAGGCACACTCGTGATCATCGGCTCGATAACGTCTTTGATACCGGCCCGCCGTTCGTGGGACCCATAACGCACATTTTGGTTTTGGTCAGGGTGCAAGCTTACGCCCTGGCCAAAACCCGCCCGGCAACAGCATCAAGCCTTGCCATCAAACGCGGGTCACGCCGTTCAGGAGCGGTGACAATAGCTGTTTCCAACGCGCGATCGCACCCGGCTCGGCAAGGCTCTCTTTTCCCGGCAAGCAACGGCACCACGGCGCCGATAAGAGCGCGGGCCTTAGCCGCATTGTCCGCGAGAACTTTCAACACGGCTTCAACCGTCACATCAGCATGTTCGGTGTGCCAGACGTCGTAATCCGTCACCATGGCGACAGTTGCATAGCAAAGCTCCGCCTCTCGGGCGAGTTTTGCTTCCGGCATATTGGTCATGCCGATCACGCTACACCCCCAGCTGCGATAGAGCTCGCTCTCGGCGCGCGTAGAGAATTGCGGGCCTTCCATCACAAGGTAGGTGCCACCGCGCGTCAGCGGTAAACCGAGCCCGCGCGCGGCTCGTTCCAGCGCATCGCCCAAACGTGGGCAAACCGGATCTGCCATTGCCACATGTGCAACGCAGCCTTTGCCGAAGAAGCTTTTTTCGCGGGCAAAGCTTCGGTCGATGAATTGATCGACAATGACAAAATGGCCCGGGCGCAGCTCTTCTTTCAGGCTTCCCACGGCGGAAAGCGAAATGATATCCGTGCAGCCTGCACGCTTCAGCACATCGATATTCGCGCGATAATTCAAATGCGTAGGCGAGAGCCGATGGCCACGTCCATGCCGTGGCAAAAATACGCACCGCACACCGCCGATGCGGCCAAACAGTAGCTCGTCGGAGGCTTCTCCCCAAGGCGAGTGAATACGCTGCCAGGATTTTTCATGCAGGCCTTCGATATCGTATAGGCCAGAGCCGCCGATGATGCCTATGACCGTCTCGCCTGCATGATTCATTCGTATTCCTCGTTCCCAGCGCAGAAACACAGTTTCCTGACAGTCATGCTTTGCTGGATCGCGGCTAATGCACGTCTGCCCATACGCGGCGCTTCAGCGCATAAGTAAGCCCTGTCAACATGAGGAGAAACAAAACCACGCGTACGCCAGTCTGCTTCCGTTGCACCATTTCCGGTTCGGCAGCCCAAGCAAGGAAGGTTACCACGTCTTTCGCTTCCTGCTCCAACGTTGGTTTGGTGCCGTCGGCATACTGCACGGAACCATCTTGGAGCGGCTGCGGCATGGCGATTTGATGGCCCGGGAAATATTTGTTGTAGCTCATTCCCGGCTGAAGCTTCATTCCCGCAGGCGGCTCGCTGTAGCCCGTTAGGATCGCATAGATGTAATCAGCGCCACCTTTGCGGGCGAGCACCAGTATCGATTGGTCGGGAGGATAAGCGCCATTGTTGGCCGCACGCGCAGCCTGTTCGTTCGGAAATGGCGCTTTAAAAGTATCGGCTGGCCGGCCCGGCCGGGTGATGGGCTGACCGCTATCGTTGACACCTCCCGGCACTTCTACGCTCGCCGCAATGGCTTTGATTTGATCCTCATTCAGTCCGATGCCGCTCAAATCTCGATAATGGAGATAATTCATCGAGTGGCAATTCGCGCAAATATCTTTGTAGATTTGGAATCCGCGCTGTGCCGCAGCAAGATCATAGGTGCCGAACGGCCCTTCGAAACTCCAGTTTATGTGCGGAAGCGAGGGCTCCTCCGTTCCTTGCGCGAAAACCGAAGCGAACGGCAAAACCGCCGAAAAAATACCAGCCAAGACCGAAGAACGCATGAGGCGGACAAGCTTATTCATAGGGCGCATCAGGCTTTCTCCATTGGCTTAGCAGGAGCTCCTCCGGCGACCGGCCCGCCACCACCCCCTGATCGAGGACCCAGAACCGGGCGGCTGATACTTTCAGGCAAAGGCAACGGCCGTTCCAACTTACCGATGATCGGAAGAAGCACCAGGAAGAAGAGGAAATAATACGCCGTCGCAACGCGACCCGCAACGATCCACAGCCCTTCCGGCCGATGCGCGCCGACTTCGCCCAAAAGCAAAACGTCGATGACCAAAAGCCAGACGAGTTGGCGGAAGATCGGGCGGAATTTCGCGCTGCGCACGGGGCTTGTATCCAGCCACGGCAAGAAAAAGAGAATGAAGATGGAGCCGAACATCATCAAAACACCGCCGAGTTTGTTCGGCACCGAGCGCAAAATGGCGTAGTAAGGCAAGAGATACCATTCGGGCACGATCTCGGGCGGTGTCATCATCGGGTTCGCCGGAATGGAATTGTCCGGGTTGCTGAAGAAATTAGGGGCAAAAAACACGAATATTGCAAAAACGATCAGGAATACGCACAGGCCCACGCTATCTTTGATCGTATAATAAGGATGAAACGGGACTGTGTCTTGTGGGCCTTTGGGATCGATGCCGAGAGGGTTATTCGAGCCGCTGACATGCAGTGCTGCAACATGCAGGCCGACAACAGCGACAATGATGAAAGGAAGAAGATAGTGCAGGCTGAAAAACCGATTGAGCGTGGGGTTATCAACCGAGAACCCGCCCCAGAGCCATGTCACGATCGCCTTTCCGACCAATGGGAAAGCCGAAAATAGGTTGGTAATGACGGTTGCACCCCAATAAGACATCTGCCCCCAAGGCAGCACATAGCCCATGAAGGCCGTTGCCATCATCAAAAACAGAATAAGAACACCGAGCATCCAAAGCAGTTCGCGCGGTGTTTTATAAGATCCGTAGTAAATACCGCGAAAAATATGAATATAGACGGCGATGAAAAACATGGACGCGCCGTTCATATGAACGTAACGAATAAGCCAGCCGTAATTTACGTCCCGCATGATTCGCTGCACGCTTTCAAACGCAAGCGCGCTGTTGGGAACGTAATTCATCGCCAGGAAGATCCCGGTGAGAATCATAATCAACAAAGCGACCGTCGCAATGGCGCCGAAGTTCCAGAAGTAATTAAAATTCTTCGGTGTCGGAAAGGCGCTGTATTCTTTCTGCATCAGTGTAAATACAGGCAGGCGCGCATCAATCCAACGCACCAAAGAATTCTGAAATTCGCCTTTATGCAGTCCGACCATGCTGAAAACCTCCTACTCGCGCCCGCGCCTTCAACCGATTTTTATCTTGGTGTTATCGAGGAACGTATATGGGGGAATGGCGAGGTTGGCCGGCGCTGGGCCGTGGCGGACCCGCCCTGAAGTATCGTATTGGCTACCATGGCAAGGGCAAAACCACCCCCCCCAATTCCCGCGCGGATCGGTGGGCTTGTTACCGAGAGGCACACAGCCCAAATGGGTGCAAATTCCAATCAGCACGATCCATTGCGCATGACCGGGCTTAACACGATCCGAATCGGGCTGCGGGTCAATCAGTTGATTAAGTTGAACATCTTCCGCTTCTTTGATTTCCTTTGCCGTACGGTGGCGCACAAAGACCGGCTTGCCGCGCCACATGACCGTGATTCCTTGGCCTTCAGGAATCGGCGCCAAGTTCACCTCAACCGATCCCAGAGCCAGCACGTCTTTCGACGGATTCATGCTGTCGATCAGCGGCCAAGCAATAGCCCCAAGCCCTACGAGTGCCGAAGCTCCCGTGACCAATGCAAGAAAATCGCGTTTTGTCGTCTCGCCATGCGGAACCGTAGATGTAGAAAGAGCTTCAGCCATCGTGACCTCGACACCGCTTCGACCTGTTTCACTGCACTCGGCCGGACCAACACACATACCAAGCCGGAGAGACAGGTGTTACCGTCTCCTCCGGGTATGCCTCCGCTGAACGTGGTTGGGCGCCTGGCCCGTCGCGAGCGCGTGCATACTACGCAGGCCGCTGCCGCTCTGCAACATGCGGAAAACGTTAAAATTCGATTTGGTTTAGGAAAAGCCTCTCGCCCATGACCGAACCCAGCCCTCCGCCCCACGTGACCCTGCAATCATCGGTGCAAGCCTGGTTCGAACAGCTCCGTGACCGGCTCTGCGCGGCGTTTGAAGCCATCGAGATCGAGCAGGATGGACCGCTCAGCGAGCGCCCCCCCGGCGTCTTTGAGCGAAAAGCTTGGTCGCGGCCGACAGCAGATGGATCTCCGGGCGGCGGAGGGGTGATCAGCGTCCTGCGCGGGCGCGTGTTCGAAAAGGTCGGCGTCAACGTATCCACTGTTTGGGGCTCGTTTAGCCCGGAGTTTCGGAGCCAGATCCCCGGTGCCGACGAAGATCCACGGTTTTGGGCGAGCGGCATCAGCCTCGTTGCGCACATGCACAACCCCCACGTTCCCGCTGCGCATATGAACACGCGAATGATTATTACCACCAAGGGGTGGTTCGGAGGAGGCGGTGATCTTACCCCCACCACTTTGGAAAGCGAATCCGCGCGCGAAGACGCAACCGACTTTCACGCGGCCATGAAAGCGGCCTGCGATCGCCATAACCCCGACTACTATCCCCGCTTCAAAGCCTGGTGCGATACCTACTTCTATCTTCCTCACCGCGGGGAGCCGCGAGGGGCAGGGGGTATCTTTTTTGACTACCTCACGACCGACGATATCGCCGCCGACTTCGCTTTTACGCGCGAGGTGGGAACTGCTTTTCTAGATATCTATCCGAAGATCGTGCGCCGGCGGATGCGAACGCCTTGGACCAAGGCCGAGCGCGAACACCTTCTCGTTCGCCGCGGCCGTTATGTAGAGTTCAACCTGCTTTACGACCGAGGCACAGTGTTTGGGCTTAAAACAGGGGGCAATGTCGAAGCGATTTTGATGAGCCTCCCACCGGAAGTGCGCTGGCCTTGAAGCTTGGGCTCTTGACCTTGGGGGGGCTTCTGGGTTTAGGCAAGCCTGAAGCAACCGTTGTTGACCACGACCACGTCGCGCTCCAAAACGCGTGCTCGAAACGAACCATTGCGCCAAATTTCCGTGCGAATCGTTTCGCCCGGGAAAACGGGGGCGGAAAAGCGCAACTCCATTTCTTGCAGTCGGGCAGGGTTATAGCCACACATTGCACGTAGAAGTGCTCGGCAAACCACGCCAAGCGTGCACAACCCGTGAAGGATCGGTCGGGGGAAACCCGCGCGGGCGGCGAATTCCGGATCCGCGTGCAACGGGTTGTCATCGCCGTTGAGCCGATAGTAGAGAGCCTGCTCCGGCCGCGTGGGCAAATCCACCACCAAATCGGGCGCCGTCGGCGGAAGCTCGTGCACGGGTTTGACAGGGCCGGACGGGCCGCCGAATCCGCCATCACCACGCAGAAAGGTCGTGCTGGAGAGGGTTGCATAGAGCGCACCGCTCGCGGCATCCCAGACTTGCTTCTCCGTATAAAGGAGCGCGCCTTTCCCGGGGCCTTTGTCGATCACGTCCACAACACGGGTGCGGCCGATCACCTCGCCTTCCACCGGCAGCGGCTTATGCCAGATAATCCCTTGCTCTCCATGCACGACGCGCACTGCATCCACTCCGGTTTCGGGAAGACGCAGCCAAAAGCCGGGATGGCCCAGCACCACCGCCATGGATGGCACAACACGCAGCGGTTTGTGATGATCGACAAACAACAATTCATCCCGATCCATCGGATCCTGGCCAAATCCAATGGAAAGAGCATAAAACACGACATCTCGCGTGGTTATCCGCTGACGTACTTCCGGAATTGGAAAATTTTTCAATTTTTCATAAACGATCGCCATTTTCGTTTCCAACCTCGATGACGGCATCTGCCGCAAAAGCCCCTTTTCCCTCGGGCATCACGAAGACAGGGTTAAGATCAATCGCTCGTAGGCGCGGCCCGGCCGCGATCGCAAACGCCGAAAGTCTTGCCAACATAGAGGCGAGAGCCTTCACATCGGCGGGCTTGCCGCCACGGGCACCGCGCAACACGGAAGCCGCGCGAGTTCTGCCGATTATTTCATGCGCCACATCCTCGCCGAAGGGGCACGGGTGCAGAACCACATCGCGCAATACCTCGACAAAGATACCGCCGAGGCCGAAAGCAGCGATGGGGCCGAAGACCGGGTCGCGGTGAACGCCAAGCAAGCATTCAATCCCGTCCGTGATTTGTGTGGCCACCACGACGCCCTCGATCCGCGCTCCGGGGTTCGTCGCACGTGCCCGTTGCCAAAGCGTCATATACCCGCTCCGAACGGCATCGGCGGAGGTTAGGTTGAGCAATACCAGGCCGTGTTCCGTTTTATGAAGAACATCGGGCGACGCAATTTTCAGCACGACGGGCCAACCGAGCGCTTCTGCAGCTTCCACCGCTTCATCGGGCGAAGAGACAAGCCGCTCGGGCACAACGGCAATACCCGCCTCAGCCAGAATCCGCTTTGCCTCGGGTTCGCTCGGCGTGGTCGGAGGCAAACGCACCGAGGGAACGGCCGGCGGCGCAGCACGCTCGCCCCGCGCAAAGGCAGCACCGAAGCGGCCGATGGCATGAATTGCCCGAACCGCCCGGCTCGGGTCTTCAAACACGAGAAATCCGTCTTCCTCGTAAGCGCGAACGAGCTCCGGCGAGGCCAGGACGGAAAGCACATATAGCCGGTCAGGGAACCGAGCACGTACACCGGCCAGCTGAGCGCGTAAACGCGGTGCAATCGAAGCCGCACCACCGGTCTGCGAAAAGAAAGCGAGGATGGAGCTATAGCCGCCCTCGGCCACAACCGCCTCCGCAAAACGGCCGACGAGGCTGAGGTCGTTGAATGCTTGGCCGGTGCAATCCACCGGGTTTGCCGGAGCCGCGAAGGGAAGAAGCGTCCGCAATCTCGCCTGCGTTTGCTCGGGCATCGGCGGCATGGGGAGCCCGACCGCTTCGGCCGCATCGGAAATCAATACGCCTGCTCCGCCGCTTACGGTAATCACTCCCAGAGTATTGCGTGCGGGATATATTCGCCGCGTGGCGGCATAGGCGATATCCAACATTTCCTCGGTCGTCTGCGCGCGTACGACGCCGTATTCGGAGAGAACCGCCTCAGTTACGGCATCATCGCCTGCAATGGACGCGGTATGCGAGCGCGCGGCCGTTCTGCCCAAAGCGCTGCGCCCCACTTTCATGAACACGACCGGTTTGCGCGCCGCTTTGGCGATGGATAAGGCAACAAGCAAATTGTCCGCTTTGCGGATCCCCTCGGCATAGGCGGCGATCACCTCGGTTTCCGGGTCTTCTGCAAGCCAACCGATGACATCGCCGATAGTTACGTCGCCTTCATTGCCGGTGGTCACGCAGATCGGCGTACCTAGCCCCCGGTTGCGCGCGACGACAAAAAGATGCGTTCCATAGGCGCCGGATTGGCTAGCAATTCCGATTGGGCCCGCAATCGGCCAACCGGTTTCGAAAGAAGAAGAAAAAGTGGGATAGAAGCCGACTCGCGCATTGAACAAGCCGAGACAGTTCGGCCCCAAAAGCCGCATGCCGTAGCTTCGGGCAATTTCGACCATCTTGGACTGGGCCGCCGCCCCCGCCTCGTCGACTTCGGCAAAGCCCGCGCTGAAAATGATCGCCCCCTTAACCCCGTGCCGGCCAAGCTCCTCCACAACGCCGAGTGCCTGCGCCGCCGGCACGGCAACGACGGCTACATCGGGCACTTCCGGCAAATCCGCGACTCGGGGCCAAGCCGCTAACCCTTGGATACGCTCGCGCTTGGGGTTTACGGGAAAGATGCGGCCGGCAAACCCTTTGGCAAGCATGGCGGCGATCGGCCGCCCACCGATTCGGGTTGGATCGTCCGAAGCGCCGATCACCGCCACGCTCCGCGGCGCCAATAGAGGAGTTAAACTCTCGAAGCGCATGTCCGTCATAAGGCTTGCTTTCCTGCTTTTGCGCCTACCGGAGACACCTCTCTTCCCTCAGCGGCAATCTCTTGCGACGCGGCCCTATGGAGACAGAGAATACTTGGAAGAGGCAAGACGTCTGGCCTAGGTGAACGCCGAAGGCCAAAGAGGCCTTGGACCTTGTCTGATCCTCGCGTGCGCACACGAAAGATACACCCCGGCAATGCGCTCAGCGCGATGACACTCTAGGACTGCGCTGCCGGAGAGACGAGGATACAGCCGATGTGTCGGCGGCTAAGACGGTCGCATGCCGCCACCGCCGAGTCGCGGGAAAGACCGAGCCATCTCACGCGGTAGAGCTTCCCATGGGGCAAATAGAGCGGCGCGATGGTCGGCCGTGCGTCTGTGAGAACGCGGCTAACCTGCCCCCGCACAGCCAGCAAGGCGGCATGAGCTTTGGCTTCGGTGCCGAAGGCACCAATCTGGATCGCCCAAGCCCGGTTCCCGTGGCTAGACCGCGGGAGCGGAGCTTCCGCCGCAATGGCTTGGGAAATCAACCGAAAACCACCCCCACTGCCGCTATGCGGCGCCGAAGCAACCGCCATTTGAATCGGAAAACGGGGCGGAAGAGGCGGCTCCGGCAAATCCGGTTGGGCTGCAGCGGCTAGGAACGAGCCTGAAGCCGGGGCAGGCGTATGGCGGGCATAAACAGCGCCTGTCGCGGACTCCGACGAGGTCGGCCTTCTGGAACGGCCGAAGCTTTGTTCAGGGAAGAAATTCCAGGCCACCTGGGCGCTAGAGCGATCTTTCGGCCAACTGTCCGAGATATACGGAGCAATCATCGCCACATAGCGGCGCGTTTCGCTCGGCAAAGGCCGGTTGTGCTGCAAATAGTCATCGAGTCGTGCAGGTCCGGCGTTATAGGCAGCCAGAAAAGCCGGAGAGCCATAGAGATTATACATTTCCCGGATGTAGGCTGTCCCCGCCAGGATATTGTTGCGCGGATCGTAGGGGTCATCCCCAAGACCGTAATGCGCCCGCATGAGGTCGTAGGTCATGGGCATGACTTGCATCAGCCCCATGGCGCCCTTCGGCGATGTGATAAGTTGACCGTTCACATACTGTTTGCCGCCGGACTCAACCCGCATCACTTCGCGGATCCATCGCTCCGGCACATCGAAGCGTTGCGAGGCCTCTGCGATATAGGGGCGCCACGGATCTTCCGGCGGACCAGGAGGTTCATAGTTGCGCCGGGCACGCGTGGCATATTCCTCCGCCTCGCGGCGCTGGTCGGGGACCTGGCTGCTGATTGTTCCCGTATGGCTCGAGCAAGCGACAAGCCAAGCGAAAGCCAAGAGGCAAAGAGCGCTACGAAGGCTGGCCCAAGAACGGGTTCGAGCATACGAGGAAAAAACTTGAGGTGGCATCCAGGACATTTACCTCCCGTCGTGGCACGGCCAAAGTGAGGACCGGTCGGCACGACGGCGACTCGCCGTCGTTTGCAGCGCCGTTAGAGTCGAATATCAGGAACACCGTTTAACCCCTTATCCGGAAATTCATCCCATTGCAAGTTTGCGGTAAACGCCCCAGCCTAATCCCTGCAGAACCTTCGCGATTATTGCCTTGCTGTTGCAACGGTGCCATAGGAAAAGGTTGGAGCAATGTCTCTGTTTGGTTTGATGGACGTGCGTCGGCTTCTCTTTGTTGTGGCGCTGGTTGCCCCCTTAGGCCTGCTGAATTGCGGCGGTCCGCCGCCGAACAGTACGTACGGCGCTTACAGCGTCGGCGAAATGGCAAGCGTAAGTTACGGTACTATTGTCTCGATGCGACCGGTCGCTATTCAGTCCCCGCCCACCGGCATCGGCGCGCTGACCGGGGCCGCCGCAGGCGGTGTCGCCGGGAGCTACATCGGGGGCGATCCGCGTGCCAATATTTTAGGTGCCATTGGCGGCGCACTGCTTGGGGGCCTAGCAGGCTCGGCCGTGGAAGGATCGCTCTCGGGCGGCCGCGCCATCGAGTTTATCATCCGGCTCGATGACGGACGCACGGTTTCGGTCGTTCAAAGCAATGAAAACCGCTTTACGATCGGCCAGCGTGTCGCTGTTATCTATGGCAGACGCGTTCGGCTTGCGCCGGTATACGGCTGACCGGGGCAGACATCCCCAAACGCGCGCACTGCTGAAGGGTTGCCGACAGGCAAAGGATGCATTATCGCGGGGTCACGATGAATTTTACTCCTCAATCTGGGGTGTCGGTTGTTCCGGCCGCCCCCCCGCCCTCCGCTTTCGAAGAACCATTGCCGGATCTCGGCAAGCGAGGGTCGATCTGTCTCGATATTGCCGGAAATTTGCGATTTCCCGACCGTCAGCGTCTTGCGTTGGCTGACTTTCAGGAAACGCTCCGATTGTGGCGATTACCCGTCACACTTGCCTGGCTTGATATCAAAACCCGCTACCGCGGGTCCGTGCTCGGCCCATTTTGGCTCACGCTGTCCACCGGCGTCATGGTGGCGGCGCTCGGCGTGCTTTACGCGCGGCTATTCCATATGAGTCTGCGGGAATATCTGCCGTTCATAGCTCTTTCCTTGATATTGTGGGGCTTCTTGCAAAGCCTCGTGAGCGATGGATGCGTTTGCTTTACGCTCGAAGAGAATATGATCCGCTCCATTCGCATGCCCTTTTCGTTTTATGCTGCGCGGTGCGTTTTGCGTAATCTGTTTGTGTTTGCGCACAATGTCGTGGTTATCGTCGTGGTCTTCGCACTATTGGGCCAATGGCCGCGGCTCATCTGGCTGCTTGCTTTACCGAGCCTTTTGCTCTGGCTTTTTGATGCTTTTGCAATAACCCTTTTGTTAGGGCCCATTTGCGCGCGCTTCCGCGACGTTCCGCCGATTATCAACAGCCTTCTTCAGATCGCATTCTTTATAACGCCTATTATCTGGAAACCGGAATTGATCGGCCCCAAGGCGGTCTGGTTGCCGCTCAATCCTTTCTATGCCTTGGTGGAGATACTGCGTGCTCCATTGCTTGACACGCGGCCGGATATGATAACTTGGGCAGCCGCCCTTGGTTATTCAGCGGCAATCTTTGTTGCAGCCTGGTTTTTGTTTGTGCGCGTACGGGGCCGCATAGCGTTCTGGATTTAATTTCATGACCTTCATTATTGCTGAAAACGTCTCGATAGATTTCCCGCTCTACCATGGTAGTGCGCGAAGCCTGAAAAAAACGGTGCTCGCGGCAGCCTCCGGCAGCCGGCGCTTGGCACAGGATCAGCGCCACCGCATGATTGTGCGTGCACTGCGGAATATAAACTTCACGTTATACCCCGGCGATCGGCTCGGCCTGATCGGTGATAATGGGGCAGGTAAAACCACTCTTTTGCGTAGCCTCGCCGGTATTTACGAACCTGCCGAAGGCCGTGTGATCGTGCAGGGAAGCACGAATGTTTTAATCGATCCGAATTTGGGTCTTAACCAGGATCTCACAGGACGGGAAAATATCATGCTGCGCGGCCAATATCATGGCCTGAATCGGCAGCAGATTTCGACTCTCCTTGAAGACGTGCAGCAATTTGCCGAGCTCGACGATTTCATTGATCTCCCTCTGCGCATTTACAGTTCCGGTATGATGGTGCGACTGGCTTTCGCGCTTGCCACGGCCGTGCGCCCACAAGTGCTCTTGATGGATGAGTGGTTTCTTGCCGGCGACACCACCTTTATGCGCAAAGCGCAAGCGCGCTTGGAAGATCTGGTTCGAAGCGCGGAAATTCTCGTGCTTTCGAGCCATCAATATAAAATTATCGAGACTTGGTGCAACCGCGTGCTGTGGCTGGAGCAGGGGCGAATCAAAGCAGATGGCGCTCCGGCAGAAGTTTTGCAGCAATATCTCGGGCGGGCGGATGCCTCCCTTGCTGCATGAGAAAACCTTTACCCCCGCGTTCGATACTCCGCCAAAAGACACAGCAACTCAAAGAGAATGGATGCGCCGTGAAATGCGGTAAGTCCTGATACGTCAAAGGGCGGAGCCACTTCTACGAGATCTGCGCCAACAACCGAAATGCCGCGCAGAGCGCGCAGCAGGCGTAGCACTTCCACCATAGTCATTCCGCCGGCTTCCGGCGTGCCGGTACCAGGTGCGAAAACCGGATCGAGCGCATCAATATCAAAGGACAGATATACCGGCCCCTCCCCGGTCACTCGTCGCGCCTCGGCGGCCGCGAATTGCCAGCCGCGATCAGAAAACTCATCCATGCTCAGCACGCGCATACCGGCATCGTTACTGAACCGCCAAAGTGCCGGATCGTTGGTGGTTCCTCGAATGCCGATTTGAATGACGCGCTTAGGTTCGAGTAATCCTTCTTCGACCGCCCGCCGGAAAGTCGCCCCATGGTGAAACCGAGAGCCCATATAATCATCGCCGGTATCACAGTGCGCGTCGATATGGATCATACCGAGCGGTCGGCTTTTGCCGAGAGCCCGCAGAATAGGAAGGGAAATCGAATGGTCTCCCCCCACGGTAAGCGGGGTTACGCCTGCAGAAACCACGCGCTGGAAAAAGGCGGCAATCTCTTCATGCACGGTTTCAAGGCTAAAAGGCCGCTCAATCCAGACATCGCCGAGGTCGCGGACACGCTGGAATGCAAACGGCGCAACTCCGGTTGCCGCGTTGATACGGCGCAAAAGACTCGATTGGTTGCGCACTTCCCGCGGCCCATGCCGCGCTCCCGAACGATTGGTAACCCCGGCATCGACCGGCACGCCGATGATGCCGATATCCACTTGAGAAAGGTCTTGCGTCGCCGGCGCGCGAAAGAATGTAGGAATACCGGTGTAACGCGGCTGCGCTTGCGGGTCATTGAGTTCGGGATATCGGGTTGCGGTCTTGATCGGCTCCATCGAAGGTTGTTCCTTTCGCGAACATAGACGGCTACGGTATTTCTCCAGGGGTCGAACAGGGAAAAGCTTTGTAGCACATCACCGAGAGGCGTTCGTTCATGAAGCAAAAAGGCTTATTCCTCCTGGCGCTATGGGTTACTTTTGGTCTCGCCGCGTGCGCTCAACATCATACGGGGGAGAAGGTCGGGGCAAAGCTTGATCGCGCAGAAGGCAAAGCCGCCAGCGCGATCGGCAAGGCGGCCGAGAAAGTTGGCCAAAAGCTTAACCAAGCCGGAGAGGCCATCGGAAAGAAGCTTGCTCCGAGCAGCGGGCAAAACAGCTCGAACTGAGAGGCAGTCCGAGAACATCGCGCCTAATCCGTCAGCAAAGAGGCAGACGTAACGGGCTGTTTGACCGGCAAAGCAATGGCACGCCCGAAGCTGCCTGGCCGTGCCTGGCCCCGATGCGCCGCAAGCGCCGCCGCGATTGCGTGCGCTGCCCGGGGAGGAAACGCCCGCACGCGCCGGGTTTGGAGATCGACATGGAGCGCAAGTAACTCTTGCGTGGCCGCAAGCGCGTTATCGGAAAACCGGACCATCTCATGCAAAAAGTGGAGCCGCTTTTCGTCCGCGCCGAGCACCAGCGTGCGGACGCGCACCCGCTCGCCTTCGCGCAGTTCTTGCAGATAGACCGTATGCGCCTCCACGGCAAACAGCGAAGCTTTCGTTGCCTCCGAATAGGCTTCCCCAATACCAAGTGCATCGAAAAGCGCATCCGTGGCATGATCGAATATTACCACATAATAGGCGAGATTCATGTGGCCATTGCGATCGATCCACTCCGGCAAGACGACAGCTTCGTGCTTTGCAAAAGGTGTCGGAAACCCCATATCGGCCTCATTCCTCCATTCGCCTATGAGGCCACGACAGGCTTGAAAAAACAAGCCGCCGGGGCAGGTTGGTGCACCCGACGGCCGTTAAACGGCGACGAACGAAGACGGGCTAGCCGAGCGATTCGCCGTGCAGCACCACATCCAGCCCTTCGATCTCTTCCTCCCGGGAGACGCGAAGCCCCACGAGCAAATCGACAATTTTTAAAATGATAAGGGTGACGATCCCGCTCCAAACCAGCGTCGTAACCACCGCTTCGGCCTGAATTCCAAGCTGATGCAGGCCACCTGGCGAACCTCCCGGAGCAGCATCGGTTGCCGACAGCGGCCCGTAGGAAAACACCCCCGTAAGCAATGCCCCCACGATACCGCCGACGCCATGCACCCCGAAGCAATCAAGGCTATCATCGTAGCCCAGCAGGTGCTTAAGCCAGGTTGCCGCCCAGTAACAAATAACCCCCGCGGCTACGCCGATAACAAGTGCAGCACCCGGAAGCACAAAGCCCGAAGCAGGCGTAATCGCCACCAATCCGGCGACAGCGCCCGAAGCGGCGCCCAATACCGAAGGCTTTCCCTTGGTGGCCCACTCGGCGAACATCCAACCCAAAGCCGCGGCCGCCGTGGCAATCTGAGTAACCGCCATGGCCATGCCGGCGCGGCCATTCGCCCCGACCGCAGAGCCTGCGTTGAAGCCAAACCAACCGACCCAGAGCAGGGAAGCCCCGACAACCGCATAGCCGACATTGTAGGGAGCTAAGTTTTCACGCCCATAGCCCACGCGCTTTCCCAGCACGAGCGCACACATCAACCCGGCAATGCCGGCATTGATGTGCACTACTGTCCCACCGGCAAAATCAAGCGCACCGAGCGCGCCAACCCAGCCGGTCGCGCTCCATACCCAGTGCGCAATCGGGCTATAGACCAAAAGCGACCATAACACCATGAAGATGCACAAAGCGCTGAACTTCATGCGATCGGCGAAAGCCCCCGATATGAGGGCCGGCGTGATGATCGCAAAGGTCATCTGAAACATCATGTAAACGGTTTCTGGGATGTCAAAGGGCGATGCATTGCTCGTTCCGGCTCCTAACACGAAACCAACATCGCTTCCCTTGGAAATATGAGCGGCAATTCCGTGCAAAAAAAAGCGGGAAAAATCGCCGATATAAGGGGTGCCGTTGGTAAACGCCAAACTGTAGCCTGCGACCATCCAGGTAATCGTTACCAGGCAGGTGGTCGCAAAAGATTGCATCATGGTCGCAAGCACATTTTTCTTTCGTACCATTCCTGCGTAAAACAGCGCCAAGCCAGGAATAGTCATCATAAGAACGAGCGCCGTGCTCGCTAACATCCATGCCGTATCGCCGCTGTCGAGTTTGGGCGGGGTATTGTCTGCCCACGCCGGCAGCGAATAGAAAGCGGACGCCGACACCAAGGCTGCCGTCCGGCGCAGGGTTTGGTTAAAAACACGACTCGCTATCTTCATTATTCCAGCTCTCTTTTTCCAGATCTTTGTCGGGATTCGTACGATTCTCAGGACATAACGTTATGAACGCATGAAAAGCGTAGGGGAAATACGGAACTTGCGCAGAAACCTCACGAAACTGTTTGAATACGATTTCCGGATCAAATAACTTGCAACATCAAATGGCGTTTGCACCGACCTCTCCTGTTCGGATTCTTTGTGCATATTCGACATCAAGAACGAAAATCTTACCGTCGCCAATCTTACCCGTCTGCGCGGCTTTCGTAATCGCTTCTACCACTCTTTCGGTAAGGGTTTCCGGTACCACCACCTCGATTTTGATCTTAGGCAAAAAACTGACTTCGTACTCTGCACCACGGTAGATCTCGGTCTGCCCCTTCTGCCGCCCGAAACCTTTGACTTCCGTAACCGTAAGCCCCTGTATGCCAAGCTGCGTGAGCGCCTCGCGCACATCATCGAGTTTGAACGGCTTGATAATGGCCATAATCAACTTCATGCTTCCGTCCCTTTGGGCTACCGGGCGCCTCTTTTGCCCGCACGAGCTTGGATGTATCCAAGAACCATGCCAACTTTCTTGCCGATGGGCGCGCTTTCGTCTGCGCGGCAAAGACGGGATGGACTCAAAAGCTTTCGGCTCGGATGACCGCTTACCCAAGGCAGCCTAATGCCCATAAAATAGGCAAATGCATAAGATAGAAGCGAAGCAGCAATGAAAGAAAACGGAATGAATATGGAAACGACGGTTGCAGTTGTCGGAGCCGGGCCGGTCGGCGCAACACTCGCGTGTCTGCTGGCAACTTCCGGGATTACGACCGCTGTGATCGACCGGATGCCCTTGCCCCCCATGGAACATCCGGATTTTGACGGGCGCGCTTATGCCATCGCAGCTGCTTCACGCAAAACGCTGGAGGCTGCTGGCGTATGGCCCTTGCTGCCGGAAGAACCGGGGCCAATTACCGGCATACGCATTTCCGATGGGCAAGTGGACAAGCCTGCCTCGCCCTTATTTCTCCATTTTGATTTGGCCGACGCGGGTCTTCCTCCTTCGGAATGCCTCTCAGCCTTTGGCTGGATGGTCGAAGCACGAAGCTTGCGACGGGCGCTGAATGCGCATCTGCATGCTCAGCCAAATTTGGCCGTATTTGCACCCGCGGAAGCGAAAGTGCACCGAAGCCATCATCACGCCGTGATCACAATAGAGGGCGGACCGCGTATTTTTTGCCGATTGGTGGTTGCGGCAGATGGGCGTGAAAGCCAATTACGCGCAGAAGCGCGTATTCCGGTGACCCGCATCGACTACGGGCAAACCGCGCTCGTCGGCAGTGTTGCGCATGAGCGCCCGCATCATAATACCGCAGTGGAACATTTTCTCCCCTCCGGCCCTTTTGCCCAATTGCCGATGAGTCCGATTCCCGGGGTTCCACATCTTTCGGCCATCGTCTGGACCGAACGCCAGGCAAATGCCGAACGCCTCATGCAGTTGAACGATTCGCTTTATGCTCGCGAAATGATGCGAAGACTCGGTTCGCATCTCGGCCGATTGCGCCCGATCGGGCGACGCTGGAGCTATCGGCTCAGCGCACTTTTTGCGCACCGCTATTTCGCTCCTCGGCTAGCGCTGATCGGCGATGCAGCCCATGGCATCCACCCCATTGCGGGGCAGGGGCTAAACCTCGGTTTCCGCGACGTGGCAGCACTCGCGGAGCTCATCATCGACGCCGTGCAGGGCGGAAGGGATCCCGGTGCTCCTTCGTTGTTACAGCAATACCAACGGCGCCGCCGCGCGGATAACATGCTCATGCTCGGAGTAACCGATGCTCTTGATCGGCTGTTTAGCAACGATCATACTTTGCTTCGGCTGATCCGCGATCTTGGCCTTGCCGGGGTGCATCGGATCCCTGCATTAAAACGGTTGTTCGTACGTCAGGCCATGGGTTTGGCGACCGGGCTTTTGTAACGCAAAGCCTTGATTACGAGAGCGTCAAGAAGTGAAAGATGAGCCGAAATCAAAAGGGGATAGAGCGATGCGTCTGATCATACTCACTACTGTAGCATTAGTTGCCGCTGTACCCGCACTAGCGCAACAGTCACCCGCTTCTTTGTCGAATGGTGAAGGTCCTGTCGGCACGGGGGGCGCCGGTGTTCCGCTTTCAAAAAAACCGGCTAACCTTGCCCCCCTGCCCTCCGGTTCCGTCATTGCGCCCCGCCTGCCATCGCCAAGCCTTGGGGAAAACGCAACGGCGAAGGATTACCTAAAGGCCGCCCGCACGGCGATTTCGCAAGGGGAGTTGGGGATGGCGCAGGAAGCTCTGGAGCGCGCGGAAACTTGGGTGCTTGACCGCTCGGTTCGTCCTTCGCAGGTGAGAAATCAGATCACCGACCCCGTAGTTGAGGAAATTTCCGATGCGCTACGCGCTCTCGCCGCCAATAATGCCGCGGAAGCGCAACGCCGTATCGATGCCGCGCTCGGGAAACTATGAAGATGCCACGCTCGCGCGAAGCGGGTGGGTTTCCGGCATAAAGAGCCACGCCACGCTCGTGGCCATCGCACCAGCCGCTGCTAAAGGAAGAAAAGCCACGGAAATACTGATGGCATCCGCCGTTGCGCCGGCCAGACTGCTGCTGATCGCGCCGCCCACGCCAGCTGCAAGCCCGATTAAGCCCATACCCAAGTTGAAGTAACCCCGTCCATCCGTGAGATCTGCGACAATCACCGGGGCAAGAACAGCGAAAGCAGTTGAGCTGATGCCATCCAGTATTTGGAGGGGCACGACCAGGTAGGCGCTCGGCAGGAGAGCAAACAGCACAGCCCGAACGGGCAGCGCAAGCAAGCCCGCTACCAGCAACGGCTGTCGCCCATAACGTTCAGCAGCACGCCCGAAACTCGGTGACAGGATCGCTACGACCACTTGCGGCACCAGCAACGCGGCCGCGATAATTAAAGTGGCGTCAACCCCGTAGCGCATGGTCATTCCGGCACCAACGAGCTGCAACATCGCCCCATTGGCAAGTTGGTAAAGCATCGCACAAGCAGCGAAAACCAGCATCCGCCGGTCCATCAACAATTCTCGCAGCGGCATACCAGCGCGGGCTGGGCCTCTCTGTATCGCAATTGCGCGACTGGCCGTTAAAGGATCTTGTTGGGTTCTCGCTGGCTCGGCGCTCGCGGCCAAACGGCCGGAAGATTCCACCGCACACCCCGTCGGACGAATGCGCTTAAGTGCGAGCAATGCCGGCAAGGCAAGAAGGGCAGAAAGTACAAATACCGCACGGTTTGTCAGGAGATAACCGAATAAACCCATCGCCGCTGCGGCACTCCCGTAGCCGAGTGAGGCCCATCGCGCATTGCGGCCCAATCGTTCCGACGTTTCATGACGTGCAACCAACCCAATGCTGATAGCCGCAACGGCCGGAACCTGTACCGAAGACGCCAGGGAATGCAAAACAAGAGCAAACATCGCGACGACCAGCACAGGCCAAGTGGCGAACATCAGCGCGCTCAGGGCAAGGCATACGATTGCCCAAGACAATGCCAACTCTTTGCGCTGGACCTTATCGACAAATGCGCCTCCCGGAACTTGGCTCAGCAGGCCCGCGATGGTGCCAATGCTCAGCACAATACCGATGTCCGTTTGCGTCCAACGATTTTCCGTCAGAAAAATCGCGACAAAGGGGCCAAACCCTGCTTGTAGCGCAGCCAGGAAAAAGTTGAGCCAGTCTAGCGCGCGTTCAGCGCTGGCCCTGGGAGATAGCCTTTCGCTTGCGGTTTCGGCGGTGGGCGCATGAGCGCTACCGGGGAGCCGAGTTCGCACCCGTCTGTCCTGGGCTGGTCCCCTTGGGAGGGGACGTCGTAGCCTGGCTTTTGCTCACCACGGCGGCGCTTCCGCCTCTGTATTCAGGGGCATCCTTAATTTCGTCGGGGCTAAGATCGCAAATAATGACCTGGGCCGCCTTGGGCTGAAAATGAAGGTTCTTCCAAGCGACTGCGATTTTTCGGTTGCCCACACCAAGAAACCCACCAAAATCGATCACGGCTGCACGCGGAACCCCGTTCGCGTCTACCAAAACATCGATGAGGCGGCCGAGCGCCCGCCCATCCGGACCATAAACCTCTTCCCCAAGAATGCCGTGAACTTCGTTTGCTGGCAAAGGGTGCACGGGAGCGGCACCCTGCTGTTCAGCGGCAAGAACCGGGCCCGCCGCAAGGTTGAGGGCAAGCACAAAGCAAAACAACCAGCCCGTTTGGTTGGGATGGGGATTGTTCACGGGAGTCGGTTCCCGAAAGCCGCAACTTCCGCTCCCGTCATGGCGCGGAGCGCCTCTGCGCTGGTCCGAAACACATGCACGGGCGAACCTGCAGCCGCCCAAAGCGGGTCTAGCAAGAGCAGATCCGCATCGAGAAATGCTCGGGGCTTGGTGCGATGGCCTATAGGAGCCACCCCGCCGATGGCAAAGCCGGTCGTTTCGCGCACCCATGCCCCGTCCGGAAACTCGGGCTTAGCGCCCAAAAGGCCCGCGAGCTTTTTCAAATCCACGCGGTTGGCGCCGGCCGTCAACGCCAGAATCGGTTTTCCTCGGCAAGAAAAAACAAGCGACTTCACAATTTGCGCTACGTTGCACCCCAGCGCCCGCGCGGCTTCCGCGGCCGTTCGCCCGCTCATTGAAAGCGCGACGATCGTGTCTTCGTGTCCGGCCGCCAGCAAGGCGGCGCGGACTCGTTCCACGGAATCTGCACTTTTATCAGGGGCTGCTGAAAGATCGGCTTCAGTGGGCAAGATCTCGTACATTTTTCACAATTCATAATATGCTCAAATTATTTGAGCCATTGTTTGCGCCAGCATTGCATCCGGTTCTTTTGCAGAGTCTTCGCTTGCAAATTATTCAGCCCCGCATTCGTCCGCTAAGCAAACGTTCCACCAGAACCGCCGCGATGATGATCGAGCCTATAGCGGTTCCCTGCCAATAGGGCGAGACATTCAAAAGATTAAGCCCGTTGCGAATAAATACCATGATAAACACGCCGAACAACGTGCCGATAATGGAGCCACGACCGCCAAAGAGGCTGGCGCCGCCGATCACCACCGCAGCAATGGCATCGAGCTCCAAGCCGTTGCCGCCAATCGGGTCGATTGAAAGAATGCGAGAAGCCAAAAAAATCGCAGCCACAGCACTCATCAACCCGGAGAACACATAAGCAAGAACGCTCCAGAGCCGGATTGATAGTCCCGCGACGCGCGCGGCCTCGGCATTTGAGCCAATGGCATAGAGTGTTCTGCCGCCTTTGGCGCGGGAAAGAAACCACCACGTCGCCGCATACAGAACAAGCAAGGTGGCGAAATTGACGGGTAGGCCAAAAATCACATCGGTCGAAAGGCGACCCAAAGCCGGAGGTAGATCACCGATGGAGTTTGCTCCGCTGATCACATATGCCATGCTGCGTCCGATCGACATCATGCCGAGCGTAACCACAAAGGGCGCAACGCGTCCGAACGTGATCAGAGTGCCGTTTATCAGGCCGGCAAAGGCTCCGCTGGCCAGTGCCAGTGCCATAGCGCCGTAAAGCCCAAGATGCGGAATAGAAAGGCCGAGCACCATCCCGGTCACTCCCGCAAGTGAGCCGACCGAAAGATCAATCCCGCCGATGAGGATAACAAGCGTTTGCCCGAGAGCGACCATGCCGACGACGACGGATTGGTCCATCGCGTTCAGCAGGTTATTGGCCGTGAGAAAATAGGAGGAAACAGCCGAAAGGCCCGCCATCACCACAAGGGTGAGCAGCAACATTCGGATCTCGATCTGGGTAATCAGCCAACGCGCTATTGAGCGACGCGGCCTCGCTTCGGCAACTGTGGTACTCATGCCGCAACGGAAAAATTGGCGGACCCCAATGCCGCCGGAACTGTAGCTGACTCAACGCGCGCACGCACAGAGGCCGCATCCGGCAGCGGGCGACGCGCGTCCACGGTCAACCCAATCATGCCCATATCATGTCCCCGCCGGCCACGAATAGGCACCAAGATGCTTGCCCGGCTGCCATCCGGTTCCAGCACGAAGCCGTGATCCATGCGGGCAATTGCCGCAGCAATGCGCGAAGCTCCAATCTCAACAAAGCCGCCGCTGCGAAAACCCGGATCCGCCGCCGCGTCTTCCCCAACCCGATCGAAGCAGAATAGCCGCTTGCCATCGACACCAATCCAGTATGCCACACCGCCATAACTTTCGGTAAGCTCTTCCAGAAGCGACCGCGTCCGCTGCGCCGAACTGCGCGGAGCCGCAAACATCGCAAGATTCTCGATATCCACGAGGTCGCCCGGGATTTCCGTCACACTCACGCCATCGCTCATCACCACGATGCGATCGGCAAGGCCGATCACCTCTTCAAAATCCGACGAGACCACCAATACCGCGATTCCTTCAGCGGCAATCCGCCGCAACAGGCTGTAGATTGCCGATCGGGTACCGATATCCACCCCGCGGGTCGGTTCATCCAAGAGCAGCAGTTTCGGGGCCAAGAGCAACCAACGCGCCAAAATCACCTTCTGCTGCATTCCGCCGCTGAAGGTCAGCATATGGGCATCCAGAAGTCGCTGCTCGGGTAAGCCGAGTAGATCAAACAGGCTGCGCGCCGCTGCCATGCGCTTTTCATAAGCCAGACCGAAACCACGATGATGACCAAGATGCGCAAGCAACAAATTTTCGCGTACTGAGAAATCCGGCACGATGCCTTGGCGGCGTCGATCCTCCGGGATCAGGCCAATGCCAGCCCGAATGGCATCCTGTGGCGAGCGCGGATAGAACGGCTTGCCATCAAAGATGATGGTGCCTGAGGTTGCTCGCCGCAAGCCGAAGATGGTTTCCACCGTCTCAGAGCGCCCGGCCCCAACGAGCCCGGCCAAGGCGACAATTTCGCCTGCACGCACCTCGAAGGAAACATCCTTGACCTGCGGCGGCGAAGAAAGGTGCTGCACACGGAGTACCACCCCTCCCGGCACTGTTTGCACCCGGCCGGCACGGGCGTAAATGTCGGAAACCTCCCGGCCAACCATCAGCCGCACCAGTTCGGGCGGGGCAAGTCGATCGGTCGGGACGCCTGCCGCTGCGACACGCCCCTCCCGCAGCACGGTAATGCGATCGGTGACGGCGAAAATTTCTTCCATACGGTGGGAAACGAAAATTACGCCGTGCCCGCGCCCCGCGAGAGCACGAATAATGCCAAACAGCATTTCGCTCTCAAGCGGCGAGAGCGAAGCGGTTGGCTCATCAAAAATGATAATGCGGGAGTCGAGTGCCAGCGCTTTCAGAATTTCGACCATCTGGCGCTGGCCGATGCTGAGCGAGCTGACCGCCACATCGAGTGAAAGCCTTTCCTCCTGGCCAAGCTCGGCAAGCAGATCCCTCGCTTGCCGCCGAAGCCTCTGCCATTGCAAGCGTCCCGGCATGCCCATGCGGGGAAGCATGATATTTTCAAGCACGGAGAGGTCGGGGGCAAGCGAGGTCTCTTGCGTCACCATAGCGATACCCGAGCGAATAGCGTCGCGAGAGCTGGTATGGCCCAGCACCCGCCCGGCAAGGCGAATTTCGCCCCGGTCCGGCTGGATATGCCCCGAGATAATGCGCGAAAGCGTGCTCTTGCCCGCACCATTGGCACCGACAAGGGCATGCACTTCGCCTTCGGCCAAGGCAAAATCCGCCCCTGCCAATGCGATGGTGGCGCCAAAACGCTTCCAGATTCCCGTCAGCGCAAGCAAACTCATCGAATTTCAAGACATTTCGTTGCCGAAGACCGTAGTCTTGATGGTTGGCAAGAGAGCGTCGATATTTTCGCTGGTCACTACCTCGATCGGAACCACAATCTGCTTCTCCGGCTTTTTCCCCTCCAGATAGGCCAGCATCGCCTCGGCCGAGCGCTGCCCCATCAAGTATGGTTGCTGCATGCCCGAGGCGACAATCTTCCCCTCCCGCAAGAGCTTAACGAATTCGGGAATACCATCGTAAGCGGCCACCAACACTTGGCCTTCGCGGCGTGTCGCTTGCAGGGCGCGAAGCGCGCCGATGGTGGGCTGGTCGGTCTCGATGAAAAGACCGCGCATATCGGGGTGGGCGGTGAGCATATCCTGAACGAACTTGAAGGTTTCATCGGCGGTATAGGTTTGCATCTGCGAGAGCGCCGCCTCTCGGATCCCCGCTTCGGCAAGGGCTTTCCGAAAGCCTGCAGTGCGGGCCTTGCCGTTGTTGCGGGCGAGCGAAATGGTAACCAAACCGACAACACCCTTCTCCCAACCTTTCGCCTTCATCGCCTTGGTGAGCGCAACGCCGGTGCCATAGGCGCCTTCGAAATTGTCGGATATAATAAAAGAGACGTATTCTCCGCTGGTGGTGCCGATATCAGCAATCACCACGGGAATGCCCGCGCGCTTCGCGGCTGCCAGCACCGAGGGGCAAGTGGAGCTGTCGGTGGGAGAAATAATGATACCATCCACTTTACGGGCAATGGCGTCCTGAGCATTTTGAATTTGGGTTTGAGCGCTATTGTGGCTATCATAGGTTGTGGTGGTGTAATGATGCGCTGCGGCGGTTTCGTTGATGCCTTTGGCAAGAATCCGCCAGAAGGGAAGGTCAAGCCCGGGAGTAAGGTAAGCGAGTTCCTTTTGCTTCGCGGCACGCGCCGACCGCGAAGCTGTTGTGAGCCCGATTGCTGCGGGCAAAAGCCCGGCGGTTAGGGCACGGCGGCTGAGTATTGGGGATTTCTTGGTCATGTTGCCAACCCTCTCTCTTTTACACGATGGGCGAGAGGCTTGCGCGCCACGAGAGAGGCGTCAAGGAGGAACCCTTGTTATTTTTTTATCATAACGGGAATCAGGTAAAAGCTCGGAAAACCGCCGTTGCTTTGGATGAAGAAGACTGCTGCAGGGTGGCCGTCACCATCGTAAAACCGTGAGGTTCCCAAAGGCGTTGATCGACGAAAGGCAAACCATGCTTCCTTTGATCGCCGGTAATTGGAAAATGCACCTCTTACGAGAAGATGCCATCCGACTCGTCTCCGCCTTGCGGGCTCAAGCGACCTCCCTTGCTTGCGAGCTTTTGGTCTGCCCGCCAGCCACGGTGCTCGCCGATGTCGCCGCGCACCTTGCCGGCAGCCCTATTATGGTAGGGGGACAGGATTGCCATCAGGCACCTTTTGGCCCGCATACCGGGGATATTTCCGCGCCGATGCTGCGTGACGCCGGAGCAAGTTGGGTCATTCTCGGCCATTCCGAGCGGCGCAGCGATCATCATGAAAGCGATGCCTTGGTTTGTGCCAAAGCGAAGGCGGCACTGGCCGCCGGGCTGAAGCCGGTCGTCTGCGTGGGCGAAACCCAGGCGGAACGAGAGGCGGGGCAAGCCGAGCGTATCGTGTCGATCCAGCTAGCCCATAGCCTGCCCGACGGATTTTCGGGTGCGGTCGCGTATGAACCGGTCTGGGCGATTGGCTCAGGACGCACGCCCACCGAAACTGAGATCGCCGGCATGCACAGTTTGATCCGCGAAGCGCTTCAAGCCCGTTTTGGGGCGGCCGGGGCGACAATCCGGATACTTTACGGGGGCTCGGTCAAGCCGGAAAATGCAGAAAGTTTGCTTGCCATTCCGGAAGTCAGTGGCGCGCTGGTCGGCGGCGCAAGCCTAAAAGCTGAGAGTTTTCTCGCCATCGCTCGGGCCGTGCCATCCAATCGTTGAGCATCTCCCACTTGCTTGCGGTCTGGAACTTTTGCTCCGAGCGCATTAGAAGCACGCATGAGCGGAAGAGCGTTCCGGCGATCGGCATAAACGCCCTTCAACATCACGACAGGACCGAAATATGACCACGGTGCTATTGATTCTCCATGCTTTCGTGACCCTCGCGCTGATCGGCGTTGTCCTGATCCAACGCAGCGAGGGAGGGGGCCTCGGAATCGGTACATCCGCTGGGATGGGCAGCTTTATGACCGGGCGCGGCACGGCAAACTTGCTCACTCGGACCACAGCAGTGCTTGCCACGCTTTTTATGCTGTTGGCGCTCGCCCTCGCCCTCCTCAACCGCGGCACCGCCGGGGTTGGCAAGTCCATCCTGGAAGAGCCACCAGCGACGACGCAGGGTACGCAGACCCCCGCGCCGCCGGCAACACCGAAGCCGAGCACGCCGCCGGTTCCAACCAATTGAGCAAGAACTCAGCGGGAAAACTGGTATTTCAACCGTGGTCGCGCTAGAGAGCCCTTTGCGAATGGGTAACTATAAAACAATAGTGTAAGAACTCCGTGGCAAGGTTTGTATTCATTACCGGCGGCGTTGTCTCTTCCCTTGGGAAGGGCATCGCCTCCGCAGCGCTTGGCGCGTTGCTGCAGGCGCGTGGTTATTCCGTGCGCCTTCGCAAGCTTGATCCCTATCTCAATGTCGATCCCGGGACGATGAGCCCCTACCAGCACGGGGAAGTCTACGTAACCGACGACGGAACGGAAACAGACCTTGACCTCGGCCACTATGAGCGGTTCACGGGTGTCGCCGCCACCCGCGCAGACAATGCCACGACGGGGCGTATCTATTCTGAGGTCATAGCCAAAGAGCGGCGCGGCGATTATCTGGGCGCAACCGTTCAGGTCATTCCTCACATCACCGACGCCATCAAAGAGACAATCCTCTACGAAACCGAGGGGCTTGACTTCGTATTGGTGGAAATCGGGGGCACGGTCGGTGATATTGAGTCGCTCCCATTCCTAGAAGCGATCCGGCAGCTCGGTAACGAATTAGGGCCCGAGAGGTCCATGTTCGTCCATCTGACTCTCGTGCCCTATATTCCCTCCGCCGGCGAACTGAAAACCAAGCCCACGCAGCACTCGGTAAAGGAATTGCTGAATGTCGGGATCCAGCCGGATATGTTGCTGTGCCGATGCGATCGGCCGATCCCCCAGTCACAGCGCCAGAAAATTGCGTCGTTTTGCAATGTTCGGCCGGAGGCGGTGATAGCGGCTTTGGATATGGATACAATCTACGCCGTGCCGATTAGCTATCACGAAGAAGGCATGGACCGCGAGGTACTCCGGCATTTCGGGCTACCGGATAAGCCCGAGATCGATCTTTCGCGATGGCACGAGATTGTGGCCGCGATCCGAAACCCGGAAGGCTCCGTTCGCATCGCCATCGTGGGTAAGTATATGAATCTCCGTGATAGTTACAAATCATTGGCAGAGGCCCTCACGCATGGAGGGATCGCGAACCGGGTCGGAGTGGAGCTGGACTGGGTCGATAGCGAGATTTTTGAACAACCCAACGCCGTCGAACGGCTGGAAGACGTGCATGGCATCTTGGTTCCCGGCGGCTTCGGCGAACGGGGCACCGAAGGCAAGATCGCTGCCGTGCGCTTTGCACGAGAGCGTCGCGTTCCTTTTCTCGGGATCTGCTTTGGTATGCAAATGGCGGTGATCGAGTGTGCGCGGAACTTAGCCGGCCTTCCCGGGGCCTCTTCTACGGAATTTGGCCCGTGTGAGACCCCGGTTGTCGGGCTTTTGACCGAATGGATGCGCGGCAACGAAATCGAGCGCCGGCACGAGGGGAGCAATCTCGGCGGCACCATGCGCCTCGGGGCTTACCCGGCCCGTCTTGAGCCGGGGTCTTTGGCTTGGGAGACCTACGGCAAACAAGCGGAAATTAGCGAACGCCATCGTCATCGCTATGAAGTCAATATTCACTACCGAAACAGGCTTGAGGCGGCCGGACTTCGATTTTCCGGTCTCTCCCCCGACGGGTTATTGCCGGAAATCATCGAGTATCCCGATCACCCGTGGTTCATCGGGGTGCAATTCCATCCGGAATTGAAATCCAAGCCCTTCGCGCCTCATCCGCTGTTTCGCGGCTTTATCGCCGCCGCTGTTCGGCAAGCCCGCCTTGTCTAGTTCCTTGGAATCACGTGTTGTGGAGGTTGGCGGGGTCAAACTCGGCAACCACCTGCCGCTGGTGCTCATTGCCGGCCCCTGCCAAATCGAATCTCGAGCCCATGCCCTCGATGTCGCTGCGGGATTGGTCGAAATCGCCAGAAAAGCGGGCATTCCGCTGATCTACAAAAGCAGCTTCGACAAAGCCAACCGCACCAGCCTCACTGGGGCTCGGGGCGTTGGCTTGGCGCAGGGCGTGGCCATCCTTGCCGAAATTCGCGCTCGCTATGGTATCCCCGTCCTCACCGACGTCCACGAGCCGCAGCAGTGTGTTCCTGTGGCCGATGCGGTAGATGTCCTGCAGATCCCGGCCTTTCTTTGCCGGCAGACAGACCTTTTACTCGCGGCAGGGCGCACCGGGCGGGCGGTCAACATCAAGAAAGGTCAATTTCTTGCGCCTTGGGATATGCCCCATGTCGCCGCAAAAGTGGCAAGTACCGGCAACACGCGTATTCTGCTTACGGAGCGCGGAGTAAGCTTCGGCTATAACACGTTGGTCAATGATTTCCGGGCTCTGCCGATCCTTGCCCGCACCGGCTACCCTGTTGTCTTTGACGCGACCCACTCTGTGCAGCAACCTGGCGGACTAGGCTCGGCATCCGGAGGTCAACGCGAGTTTGTGCCGATCTTGGCACGCGCAGCGGTTGCAATCGGTATTGCGGCACTTTTTTTGGAAACGCACCCCGACCCCGACCACGCCCCAAGCGATGGGCCCAATATGCTCCCACTAGCTGCGCTTCCAAGCTTGCTAGCCGAATTGAAGGCTTACGATGCCCTGGCAAAAAGCCAGCCGCGCCAATAAGGGGAACACACACTTTTCTGCTGCCGTTTTCTGGTCTACATGCTTCCTAATGAAACCTGCATGAGGCGCAGACGTTCATGCTTTGTTCAACTCCATCTCGCTTCCCTTGCCGGTGGACTTGGCTGTTTGCCATAATTTTAGTCTTGCTCGGCGCATGCTCTAGCGATGATGAAAAAAAGCCCACCACCGGAGACACCTCCCTAGCTTGCGTTAGAGCGCATGTGTGTTCCGACGCCGATGCAAACCAGTCCAACGACGCAAAAGACGACCCGCTCGCCGCGCTTACGCCGGAGCAATTGTATAATCGCGGTATCGATGCCCTAAACGACGCCCGCTACAAGGCTGCCGAGAACCTCTTTGAAAAGTTGCAGGAGCACTATCCCTTCTCGGCCTGGTCGGCAAATGCCTTGTTGATGGAGGCCTACGCACAATATCGCGACGGAACTTATAGCGATGCGGTGAGCTCGCTTGAGCGGTTTATCCAATTGCATCCCACCAACAAAAACATTGCTTACGCCTATTATTTGCGCGCGCTGTGTTACTTCGAGCAAATCGAAGACATCGGCCGTGATCAAAAAAGCACTTCTCTGGCGTTGAACGCGTTAAAGGAGGTCGTGAACCGTTTTCCGGACAGCGCCTATGCGCGCGATGCCAGAATGAAGATCGACCTCTGCCGCGATCATCTTGCCGCCGCCGAAATGGCTATCGGCCGCTGGTATGAGAAACGCCATCTCTATGCCGCAGCCATCAACCGCTTCCAGCGCGTCGTGGACGAGTACCAAACGACCAATCACGTGCCGGAGGCGCTCGCCCGGCTGACGGAAATTTATTTGGCCTTGGGAATGCCGGAAGCAGCCAAACGTACTGCCGCGGTTTTGGCTTATAATTATCCTGGTAGTGAATGGTACCGTGATACTTGGAACACTCTTCTTGCTGACCACCAGCTTTCCGATAACAAGCAGATCGGCACGGCTGATGTTAAACCCGGCTTCTTCGAGCGGACATTCGGATGGTTGTTTTAGGCGTGGCCGGCACAGCGGATATAAACAACGAGTAGCAGTATGCTCACAGCGCTTTCGTTACGAAACGTAGTGCTGATCGAGCAACTGGATTTAACCTTTGGGCACGGGCTCACCGTCCTGACCGGGGAAACGGGGGCAGGCAAATCAATCCTTCTTGATGGGCTCGCTCTGGCTTTGGGCGCGCGTGCCGAGCCCGGGCTTGTGCGCACCGGCGCAAATCAGGCGAGCGCCGTTGCGCAATTTCAGCTTCCCGCCGATCATCCGGCAATCGCCTTGCTTGCAGAACAAGGCTTGCCGGTCGGAAGCGAAATTCTCTTGCGTCGGGTTGTTACCACGGACGGACGTTCACAGGCTTTTGTTAATGATTCGCCAGTCAGCGTCGGGTTGCTTCGCCGCTTTGGCGCACTCTTGGTTGAAGTGCAGGGTCAGCATGAACAGATGGGTCTTCTCAATTCCGCAACCCATCTCGGGCTTCTGGACGCTTTCGGCGTCCCCCCTGCGTTGCGCGTCGCCGTCGCCGAAGCATGGCGCAGATGGCAAGAAGCCGAGGCTGCCCTGGCAACGGCCCGAGAAGCGCTCGCCGCGGCCGAACGCGACCGCGAGTGGCTTACGCACGCTGTGGATGAGCTTAACCGCTTGGCTCCCGAAGCAAACGAAGAAGAGCGTCTGGCTGACGAACGCAAACGCCTGCAGCAAAAGGAAAAACAGGCGGAAGCGATTGGTGCGGCTATGACCGAACTTTCTTCGCGCGATCGCCGCAGCATTTCCCCCGCGACAGCATTGCGAGCGGCTAGTCGGGTGCTGAACCAGCTCATTCTGAGCACAAGCGGTTCGGATGCAGATACCGAAATGGCACATCCGGCCGCGCCTGCTTTGGCCGCGTTGGAGCGAGCCGAAGAAGCTATTGCTGAGGCCGAGATGCTGCTGACCCGTCTGCTCGAAGAGACCGCGCCCGATCCGCGCGCACTGGAAGCAACGGAAGAAAGGCTATTTGCGTTACGCGCTGCCGCCCGCAAGCACCATGTGACGGTCGCCGACCTGCCAGCTTTGGCAGAAAACTTAAGAGCGCAACTCGCGGCACTGCAAAACAGCTCGGCCGACGTTGCCGCACTGGCAAGTGCGGCCAAGAAAGCCCGCGAAAGTTATTGCGAAGCGGCAGCCAAGCTTGCCGAAGCGAGAATAGGCGCGGCACGACGTCTTGAGCAGCAACTCGCAAAGGAACTTCCTTCCCTGCATTTGGAAAAGGCGCGCTTTTTTGTGGAAATTCAGCCGCTCACCGAAGCAGACTGGAGCAACCAAGGCACGGAAAGAGCCCGTTTTCTCATTGCCACCAACCCGGGCCAACCGCCGGGGCCGTTGGCTCGCGTCGCTTCCGGCGGCGAACTGTCACGACTGATGTTGGCGTTGAAAGTGGTTCTGGTCGCCGCATTACCAATACCCACGCTGATTTTTGACGAAGTGGACAGTGATATCGGGGGAGCCACGGCGGCCGCGGTGGGCGAACGATTGGCTCGCCTCGCAAAGCGCGTGCAGGTCCTAGTGATCACACACAGTCCGCAAGTTGCGGCCCGCGGTGACGCCCATTGGCATGTTTTCAAACGTAATCTGAACGGGCGAACGATCACCGAAGCCCGCGCCCTTGATTCTGCCTCACGGCGCGAAGAAATTGCGCGAATGCTGGCCGGAGAAACCATCACCGAAGCCGCGCGCGCCGCCGCGACAAGCTTACTCGGACACGCAACACTATGAACAGAACAATCGCGGAGAAGCCGGTTGAAAAGCTTTCCGAGGACGAGGCCCGCGAGGAGCTCGCCCGTCTTGCGGCCGAAATTGCCAAGCATGACCGCGCTTATTACGAACTCAACGCCCCCTTGATCAGCGACGCCGAGTATGACGCGCTGCGACGCCGCAATGTGGAGATAGAAGCACGGTTTCCTCATTTGATACGGGCCGATAGCCCAAGCCGAAGGATCGGCGCTCCTCCGGCACGTGAGTTTGCAAAAGTAAGACATCGGGTTCCCATGCTTTCGCTGGATGATGTCTTTACGGAAGAGGAATTTCGCGAGTTTTTTGCCCGCGCGCGCCGGTTCTTGGGTCTTCCGTCCGACGCGCCATTTCATTTTGTAGGCGAGCCGAAAATCGATGGTTTATCAATCTCACTGACGTATGAACGGGGCGAGTTTGTACGAGGAGCAACACGCGGCGACGGCATTGAGGGTGAGGACGTTACCGCCAATTTGCGCACCATGCCCGCCGTCCCCGTGCGCTTGCGTGGAGATGCACCGGATTTGATTGAAATACGCGGCGAGGTGTTTATGAGCAAGGCCGATTTCCTTGCGTTGAACGCCGCGCAAGAAGCGGCCGGAGAGCGCCTCTTTGCGAATCCGCGCAACGCCGCCGCAGGTTCGTTGCGTCAGCTTGATCCGCGTATAACGGCCAAACGCAAACTTTCCTTGTTTGCCTACGCTTTTGGAGCAACGAGCGAACCTATTGCGAAGACACATTGGCAATTTCTTCAACGCCTAAAGCATTGGGGTTTTGCGGTTAATCCACTTTCGCGCCGCATCGGCTCGGAGGCTGAAGCTGCTACATTTTACCAAGAGATGGCTGAAAAACGTGCGAGCCTGCCCTACGATATTGACGGTGTCGTCTACAAAATCGACGATCTCGCTCTGCAGGAGAGGTTGGGATTTGTGGGGCGGGATCCTCGCTGGGCGGTCGCCTGGAAATTCCCTGCGGAACAGGCGACCACGGTATTGGAAGAAATCCGCATTCAAGTCGGTCGCACCGGAGCCCTTACGCCGGTTGCGGTTTTACAGCCGGTCAATATCGGCGGCGTCCTGGTGCGCCACGCGACGCTGCACAATGAAGATGAAATTGCGCGAAAGGATATCCGAGTAGGCGACACCGTAATCGTGCAGCGGGCGGGTGACGTTATCCCGCAAATCGTGGGCGTTGTCTTGGCGAAGCGTCCACCGCATGCGAAACCTTTCGTATTCCCCGACCATTGCCCGGTGTGCGGGAGTTTGGCAGTCAAGCCACCGGGCGAGGCAGTGCGACGCTGCACGGGTGGGCTGACCTGCCCGGCGCAGGTGGTCGAGCGCCTCATCCATTTTGCATCGCGTCCGGCTTTCGACATCGAGGGGCTGGGGGAGAAAACAATTGCAGAATTCTACGCAGATGGCTTGCTGCGTGGCCCTGTCGACATTTTCCGCCTGCCCGATCAAGAAGCCAAAATCGCCGCTCGCGAGGGATGGGGAGAGGTTTCTGCCCGGAAACTCTCTCAGGCTATTCTTGCCCGTAAGCGCATTCCGCTTGATCGTTTTATTTATGCTCTTGGTATTCGACGTATCGGCGAAGTCACCGCTCGCCAACTTGCCCGCCATTATGGAAGCTTCCGTCATTGGAGGGAGCAAATGCTCGCCGCCCGTAATCCGGGCTCCGAAGCGCGTGTGGAGCTTGACAGCATAAGCGGGGTTGGCCCCGCAATTGCCGAGGAACTTGTCGATTTCTTTTCGGAACCACGGAACATTGCGACAGTTGACGCACTAGCCAAGATTTTAACAATCGAGGACGTTGAAGCACCCCGAACCGGGAGCATTCTCTCGGGGAAAACCATCGTTTTTACCGGCCAACTTACAAGCATGACACGCCAAGAAGCGAAAGCCCGAGCAGAATCTCTTGGCGCTAAAGTTACTGACACAGTATCCCGCAAAACCGACTATGTTGTTGTCGGAGACGATCCGGGATCTAAAGCCCGTCGCGCTGCCGAACTCGGCGTGCGGACACTCAGCGAAGCCGAATGGCTGCAGATTGCCGAAATCAAAGAAAATACAGCAACGCCGACCTGAGCGCGACAAGGTTAAGCGCGTCGAAAAGTTTTCTTCAGTGCCCGATGTTTGCCCCTGAAAAGTCAGGAGCAGCGATGCCAGACGCGGCAAGCTGCGCCGCCAGCTCCGCTTTCAATCGCTCAAGCCCGGTCTCCGTTTGGGATTCGGCACGAGCGACCAAAACCGCCTGCGTGTTCGAAGCACGCAGAAGCCACCATCCATCCGGCGTCTGGACGCGCACCCCGTCAATGCTGATCACTTGCGCGCCGGCGGCACGCAGCCGTTCCGCAACTTCTGAAATCACGGCAAACTTTCGTTCTTCCTCGCAGTTGAACCGAAGCTCCGGCGTGTTCACGACTTTCGGGAGAGCTTGCCGCAAAGCCGAAAGCTTCGTCTGAGACCGGGCCAAAACGCCCAAAAAGCGAACCGCGGCGTAAAGAGCATCATCAAAGCCGTACCAATGATCGGCAAAAAAGATATGTCCCGACATCTCACCAGCCAACGGGGCCCCGGTTTCTGCCATTTTTGCTTTGATCAGACTATGCCCCGTCTTCCACATCAAAGGCTTGCCCCCAGCTTTGGCAATCTCGTCAAACAGTACTTGGCTCGCCTTCACATCGGCGATGATGGTAGCTCCGGGTTGCTTCGCCAATACATCGCGGCTGAGCAATATCATGAATTGATCGCCAAACAGAATTTCTCCGCTATCATCCACGAGCCCAATCCGATCCGCATCTCCGTCAAATGCGATACCGACATCGGCATTGCTAGCACGCACGGTTGTTATGAGCTGGGAAAGATTGGCGGGCACGGTCGGGTCTGGATGATGAGCCGGAAATCTGCCGTCAATCTCGGCATTCAACAACTGATGGCGGCCGGGCAAACGGCTGGTCAATTTGCGTAAAATGTTTCCTGCCGCGCCATTTCCGCTATCCCATACCACCCGAAGACCTCGGGTTCCTCCGTCCCAGTCGGCAACAATTCGATTCACATAATCGTCAGAAATATCTGCTTGTTGTTCCGTACCTGCGGCCTCTGTCACAACATCTCCGGCCGCGGCCAAAGCGCCGAGCCTGCGGATATCAGCTGCAAAAAACGGCTTACGCCCGCGCATCATTTTGAATCCGTTGTAATCCGGCGGGTTGTGGCTACCGGTCACCATTATGGCGCCGTCCGAGGCAAACGTGATTGCAGCGAAATACAACATCGGGGTCGGTCCGCAACCAATGCGGGTCACGTGCATACCGCTTGCCTTGAGCCCGTTAACCAAAGCAGCTTCGAGCATCGGAGAGGACAGCCGGCCATCATAACCGACAACGACGCGCGAGCCGCCTTCACGCGCAAGTATCGAGCCGAAAACGCGGCCTATTGCATAGGCGTCTTTGTCTGAAAGCGTCTGCCCGATAATCCCGCGAATGTCGTATTCACGAAGCACGGACCGGTCGAATTGGTGGGAAAATGCCATTTGCAGGTTCCCTGTTGTCTAGTCATGATTATCACAATGAGCTTCAAGATATTTTCTAAGAAAACGTTTTATATCCGAAGCGAGATCCTTTCGTTGCAAGGCAAATGCTATTTGCGCTTCCAAGAAACCCGCTTTATTGCCACAGTCAAAACGTTGCCCTTTAAAGCGCAACCCGTGGAACGGAGCCTTGCCGATCATTTTTGCCATTGCGTCGGTAAGCTGGACTTCACCGCCCGCTCCGACTTCGAAGTGGGCGAGATGGTCTAACACCTCTGGAAGCAGAATATAGCGGCCAATAATAGCATAATTCGAAGGCGCCTGGTTTGGAGAAGGTTTTTCCACAAGGCCGGCGACTTCGATCAAGTCACCTCGCTTTTGAGCAATCTTGAGAATCCCGTAGCGGCTGGTGTGTTCGCGCGGCACCTCTTCTACGGCGACCACGTTGCCCCCCGTAGCGCGATAAGCCTCCGCAAGCTGTGCCATGCACGGGGTTTCGGAAAGTACGAGGTCGTCAGGCAGAAGAATGGCGAAAGGATCATCGCCGATGAAGGCGCGCGCACACCAAATGGCATGTCCAAGGCCCAGCGGTTGCTGTTGCCGCACCGAGGCAATCGCGCCGGGGGGAAGAGAAGTCGTGCGGCGCAACTCTGCCACTTCCTCGTGTTTGCCACGTTGGTGCAAAGTTGCTTCCAGCTCAAAAGCGATATCGAAATGTTCCACCAGGGCGGTTTTGCCGCGCCCGGTTATCATACAAAACTCTTCGATGCCGGCTGCAAGCGCCTCTTCGACGGCGTATTGAATAAGCGGCTTGTCCACCACAGGCAGCATTTCTTTGGCCAGCGCCTTGGTAGCCGGTAGGAAACGCGTGCCCAGACCCGCCACCGGAAGAACGGCCTTGCGCAGAGGTTTAATCATTGGAACAAATCCTGCTCTCGAGATTGATCTTCATGCGCATCTCTCATCCTAATGAAAGCAATCCGAAACGGCAAAATCATGGCATAAGCCGCAAGGCCTCGCCCGATGGCTCCTGCATTGCGGCAAGAGCGGTGAGATTCACAATTCCACGTGCAGTGACGCTCGGCACCAGAACGTGAATCGGCTTCGCCATCCCCAACAACATCGGCCCCACCGGCAGACCGTCGGCCGCCGCCTTAAGCAAATTGAAGGCGATGTTCGCCGCATCCAGTGTGGGCATGATCAACAGGTTGGCCGTGCCGGAAAGCCGGCTATCGGGAACCATGCGATCGCGGATGCTTTGCACGAGTGCCGCGTCGGCTTGCATTTCACCATCCAGCTCAAGTTCCGGCGCCCGCGCGCGAATCAGTGCCAGCGCCGTGCGCATTTTCCGCGCGGTATCGGAATTGCTCGCGCCAAAACTGGAATGCGAAAGCAAGGCCGCCTTCGGAGTCACCCCAAAGCTTTGCACTGCGTTGGCTGCCAGTAACGTCATTTCGGCAATTTGCTCCGCACTCGGATCGAGGTTCATATGCGTGTCGCAAATAAACAGACTTCCGCCCGGCAGAATAAGCCCAGAGAGTGCATAAACGCGAGAAACGCCCTCTCTGCGGGGAATAATGGGCAACACATCTTTCACCTGCTGCCACCAGTCCGCGCTACCGCCAACCAGCGCTGCATCCACTTTACCGGCTCGAAGCAGCATTGCCGCTGCTACGCCGTTCCGAGTGAAAAGCCTCCGCGCCGCCGCCTGAGGCGGAGTGCCCCGCCGGCCAACAAGATGTTGATAATCGTTCAGCAGCGGCGAAAAAACTCCGGTATCGCTGGCGGGATCCAGCACTTCAACGCCATCCCCGCCCTTCAGTCGAAGGCCTAATTCCTCAATGCGCTTGGCAATGACATCCCGCCTGCCGAGAAGAATCGGCTCGGCGATACCCTCGTCTCGGACGGTCTGCGCAGCCCGAAGAACCCGCACATCTTCGCCCTCGGCGTAAACCACACGGCACGGCCGTTTGCGCGCTGCCTCGAATACGGGCCGCATGAGTTGGCCCGAACGAAACACAAAGCGCTCCAAATCGCGTCGGTAAGCGTCGAAATCCTGGATCGGGCGACGCGCCAAGCCCGCCGCCATGGCCGCGCGTGCCACCGCCGGCGCAACCTCGAGAATAAGGCGCGGGTCGAAGGGCTTGGGAAGAATATAATCGGGGCCGAAAACCGGCGCAGCGCCCCCATAGGCGGCCACGACCACCTCGCTCGCTTCCTTTCGGGCGAGGCCAGCAATAGCTTCTACAGCCGCGAGTTCCATCGTCCGGTCGATCGCGGTAGCCCCTACGTCCAATGCGCCTCGAAAGAGAAAAGGGAAACACAGAACATTATTTACCTGGTTCGGATAGTCGCTGCGCCCCGTGGCCACGATGGCATCGGGGCGTAGGCGCCTCACGATTTCAGGGTCAATCTCTGGCTCTGGGTTGGCTAAGGCCAAAATCAGAGGCTTCTCGGCAAAAAGAGCGAGCCATTCCGGCGCAAGCACGTGCGGAGCCGAAAGCCCGAGAAACACATCCGTGCCTGGAAGGACCTCGGGCAAAGTGCGGGCGCTGGTTTCACGGGCGAAAGCTGCCATATTGGGGAGCATGTTGGGCCGATCTGCTCGCACGACTCCGTGGATATCGGTCAGGGTCACTCTTTCTCGCTTAAGGCCCATCGCCACGAGAAGCTCCACAGAGGCAAGGGCTGCGGCGCCGGCCCCAGATGTTACCAAGCTCACATCCTCAAGCCTTTTGCCCTGGAGCAGCAATCCGTTGCGCACGGCAGCGGCAACGGTAATGGCGGTGCCATGCTGATCGTCGTGAAAAACCGGAATACGCATCCGAGCCCGCAGGCGCGCTTCGATCTCAAAGCATTCTGGAGCCTTAATGTCCTCCAGGTTGATTGCACCGAAAGTGGGCTCGAGAGCCGCCACCACGTCACAGAACCGGTCTGGATCGGCGGCGTCTACTTCGATGTCAAAGACATCGATCCCGGCAAATTTCTTAAACAGAACCGCTTTGCCCTCCATCACCGGCTTGCCGGCAAGGGCGCCGATAGCGCCAAGCCCCAATACGGCAGTGCCATTGGTGATGACCGCCACTAAATTGCCGCGGTTCGTATAATCCAATGCCGCATCGGGGTTGGCGGTAATCTCCTCGCACGCCGCCGCTACGCCCGGCGAATAGGCCAACGCCAAATCGCGCTGGGTCGCCAGGCGCTTCGTTGGTTCCACGGATAGCTTTCCAGGACGCGGCAAACGGTGGTAGTCCAGCGCAGCCTTGCGGAAATCCTCGTCCATCACTTCCTCCTTTATCGAGCATGAGGAATGTCAGGAAATTTCGAAAGGAGAAAGTGGTGCGGTCGAGAAGACTCGAACTTCCACGGGGTTTCCCCCACAAGCACCTCAAGCTTGCGCGTCTACCATTCCGCCACGACCGCACGGTGCCGGGACTGGCGAAGACACCGTGAGGACAGCGATATAGCCGATGACAGTTCTCGGTTCAATCAGCCACACACCGGAATGGCGCATAACAGTGGGTAAGATCGCCTATCCGGAAGCACTCGCCGAAATGGAACGGCGGGTCGCTGCTATCCAAACCGGCCAAGAGCGTGAATTGGTATGGCTCCTGGAGCACCCGCCTCTCTATACCGCCGGGACATCGGCCAAGCTCACAGATCTTCTCAGTCCAAATCGATTCCCCGTTTACCGCTCCGGGCGAGGGGGGCAATGGACCTATCATGGGCCGGGGCAACGCGTGGCCTATGTGATGCTCGATCTCCGAAAGCCGCGTCGATTGCTGCCAGCGAAAGATTTGCGGGCCTATGTCACCGCTCTCGAGGAATGGCTGATTCGCACGCTGGCCGTTCTGGGGGTCCACGGTGAGCGTCGGAAAGACCGAATCGGGGTCTGGGTAGAGGACCCGGCGCAGGGAGAGGCAAAAATCGCCGCTATTGGCGTACGCGTGAGCCGATGGGTGACCTGGCACGGGGTAGCGCTCAATGTCGCACCCGATCTGGAGCACTTCACGGGCATCATTCCTTGCGGAATCCAACAGTTCGGCGTAACCAGCCTTGCCAAACTCGGTATTGCAGCAACAATGACCGAAGTTGACGCCGCTTTGCAGGCCACTTGGCCGGACGTGTTTGGTGCTCTTTAGTTCCCCCCTATCCTGCTTCAGTCTTGCTCAACCCTCCGCGCCAACACCTCCCGTTTGCCCACATGGTTGGCCGGGCCAACAACACCGGATTTTTCCATTTGCTCAATCAATCTTGCGGCACGGTTATAGCCGATTTGCAAATGCCGCTGGATAAAGCTTGTGCTTGCTTTACCCTCTCGGATCACCAGCGCCACTGCTTGGTCATAAAGGGCCTGATCGGCCTCACTCCCGACGGCCAAACCCGGAGAAGAGGAGACGCTCTCCTCCTCCAGCGGCTCCGTCACCTCCTCAAGATAGCTGGGTTCGCCTTGCTCGCGAAGGAAATTGACAACCTCCTCGACCTCGCTGTCTGAAACGAACGGGCCATGGGTCCGTGTAATGCGCCCCCCGCCCACCATGTAAAGCATGTCCCCTTGGCCGAGCAGCTGTTCCGCTCCTTGTTCCCCAAGAATCGTCCGGCTATCGAACTTACTAATAACCTGAAAGCTAATCCGTGTTGGGAAATTGGCCTTGATCGTACCGGTAATGACGTCGACCGAAGGGCGCTGTGTGGCCATAATTACGTGAATCCCCGCCGCCCGGGCCATCTGGGCCAAACGCTGCACGGCGGTTTCGATCTCTTTGCCGGCAACCATCATCAAATCGGCCATCTCGTCAATCACCACGACAATAAACGGCAAGGATTCGAGGGCCAGCGGCTGGTCTTCAAAAATGGGTTTGCCTGTTTCCGGGTCAAAGCCTGTCTGCACCCGGCGGGTGACGACCTCGCCCTTCGCCCGCGCCTCCAATACCCGCTCGTTATACCCGCCGATGTTGCGCACGCCCAATTGGCTCATGGCGCGGTAGCGTCGTTCCATCTCACGAACCACCCATTTCAACGCCGTCACCGCTTTGGCGGGCTCGGTCACCACGGGGGCCATAAGGTGCGGTATGCCTTCATAAACCGAAAGCTCGAGCATCTTTGGGTCGATCAAGATCAGCCGGCATTCTTCAGGCGAAAGCCGATAAAGCAGGCTCAGGATCATCGCATTGACGCCAACCGATTTGCCCGAGCCGGTAGTGCCGGCAATCAACAAATGTGGCATGCGCGCCAAATCGGCTATGACCGGCGCCCCGCTGATGTCCTTGCCGAGCGCCAGAGGCAGCCTGCCCGAATGGCGCTGCCATTCCGGAGAGCTCAGAAGCTCGCTGAGAAACACGGTTTCGCGTTTGGCGTTTGGCACCTCGATCCCAATCACGTTCCGCCCCGGGACGGTGGCAATCCGCACGGCGGTTACGGAAAGGCTTCGGGCAACGTCATCGGCGAGGCCGATGACGCGGGCGCTGCGTATCCCCGGGGCGGGTTCCAGTTCATAGAGCGTAACCACGGGTCCCGGTCGAATTTCCCGAATCGCACCTTGTACGCCGTAGTCGCTGAGAACACTTTCCAAAAGCCGAGCATTGGCCTGCAAAGCCTCCACGCTAGGGCCGCTTATGCTGCGGGCGGGGGGAGGCTTAAGCAACGAAAGCGGGGGAAATTGCCAACCTTGTTCTCGAAGAGGCAATTGTGCTTGCGTTGGGACCGCACGTTTTGCCTTGACAGGCTGGGGAGACGTGCGAACCAGCGGCGGCGATTTCTTCTCCACAGCAGGCGAGGACAAATTCGCCCGCTTTGGAAGCTCTGCAGGAGAAGAAGAGGAAACCGCCTCGGGTTCGTCAGTTCGCCCGAGAACCCACCAAAGGGGCGCGAGCAAAATGCGCACAAGACGAGCAAGTACGTGCCCAAGCGTCCAAAGTCGGCCAATCTGCTGACGTGTAAAGCGGCCAACAAACCAAATCGTTCGCAAGGCGGCGCGCCATTCGCTCATCGAAAGGCCGAGCGCCAAAAGCGTTAGCCCCGCGGCAAGGGGGAAGCTCAGCAGCAGCACAACCCCCACCCCAACCGGGCCAAGCATTCCTTGCCCCGCCTCTATGAGTTTGACCGCTAAAAGCCCCCCAACCGCGCCACCGGGGCCGGCAAGTGTCGGCCACGGAATCCCGCCATTGTCCAAAAGTGTGGAAATCTCCGCGAACTGCAGCGCCAACATCACCACCGCGGAAGCAAGCCCGATTAGTCGCAGCGGGAGCGCCCCGAAACTTCGGTGTGCTGCGATACGCCAAGCCCAAACCAGCATGGCAAGCGCCGGCAAGGCACCCGCGAAGCCGAAGCCTTGCAACATGATATCGGCAAACAACGCCCCTGCCGGCCCGGCCAAATTGCGTGTTCCCGCCCCGGTTGCGGTATCCAGAGACGGATCATGGGGATTGTAAGAAGCTAACGCCATAAGCAGCACGAGGCCGCTCAGTCCCAAGAACAGCCCGCCCAATTCGGCAAGGCGTCGTCGCATTTGTAGGCGGAACGCGGGGGAGACAATTTGACGCGAAAGTTCGGAGCGTTGGAAAAGCGTAGCCATGGACGTGCCTTTACCGGATACCGGACGCCGATCGGATACGAGCAAGGCGAACGAATTCTCGCGCGCCGTTTCAACTATAGCTTGGAATACGTTGATGCAAAAGTGCTATTGGAGGGCAGCCAAGGTTTCCGCCCATCGGGTGCGAAAAAAACGCAGCCTCGAATTCTCTCCAGGTAACCAGAGTCGAGCAACGCCCAGTAATAGAAGTTTTGCTTTCGCTCTCTTCCTCGGTCGCTCAAGACGTTGAAGGGGAATGCGCTCTATGCTAGGCAGCTCTTTTCCGCAGAAGCTGCCGGGCGATCAGCTCTTCGGCAATCTGTACCGCGTTAAGGGCGGCACCTTTGCGCAAATTGTCAGCGACGCACCAAAACCCCAGCCCATTGGCAACGGTGGGATCCTTGCGTAAGCGGCTGACGAAAACCGCATCCTCGCCTTGGCATTCAAGTGGGGTGATATACCCTCCATCCTCATGCCGGTCTACGACGGCCACTCCCGGCGCATGACGCAGAATCTCGCGTGCCTCTTCCACAGTGACCGGTTTTTCGAATTCCACGTTCACTGCCTCACCATGACCGATAAAAACCGGAACACGCACGCAGGTGGCAAAAACCTGAATATCGGGGTCAAGGATTTTTCGCGTTTCCACCGCCATCTTCCACTCTTCTTTGGTGGAACCGTCTTCCATGAAACGATCAATGTGGGGAATGCAGTTGAATGCAATTTCTTTCGTAAATTGTTCAGGAGCAAGCTGTTCATGCACAAAACTCGCACGGGTATGGGCGAACAGCTCATCCATAGCTTCTTTACCGGCGCCAGAGACAGATTGATACGTCGCCACAACAACACGCTTGACGCGAAACCGCTCGTGAAGCGGTTTCAAGGCGACCACCATCTGAATAGTGCTGCAATTGGGATTGGCGATGATATTACGCGCTGCAAATTTTTCCAATTGGTGCGGATTGACTTCCGGCACAACCAGCGGAACATCCGGTTCCATGCGGAAATGGCTCGTGTTGTCAATGACAACGCATCCGGCCGCCGCAGCGCGAGGTGCGTATACGGCTGAGACCGACGCGCCCGGGCTGAACAAGCCGATGTCCCAACCGCGAAAATCAAATGTATCCAGGCTCTCTACCCGCAACACGCGCTTCTCGCCGAACGAGACTTCCGCGCCGGCAGAGCGACCGGACGCCACCGCAGCAACTTCATCGGCAGGAAAGTTGCGTTCCGCTAAGGTCTTCAGCATTTCGCGTCCAACTGCTCCGGTGGCGCCAACGACTGCGACCTTGAACCCCATCACTAAATCCCCTTCGTCAAATAAAGTTGAATGTCCGCAGAGCTCCGCCGACGGCGTAGACATATGGCTGGATTTTTCCGCCCAGAAGCCGCTTCTATAACATGTCTGAATTGAGTGAAAGGGCCGATCGATCTCTCCCCCTGAACCGGTTTCGGTAAGGCAAAAGCCTAAATGGCCCGTTTTCCCTTGATCGAAATACTGCCATGGCCTGCACCCTTCTGGAAAAGGATGGCACCCTGGGTTGCGCCGGGTCCGGAGCTTGGGTTTCGCTTTTCAGCACCGATCGAACCCCAAAGGAATGGGCGGGTTTGAGCCAATTCCTCAGGGCTGAAGGTTATCCGGCCTTATCCGTCATCGGCTTTTGTTGCTTCTCGGCTTCGTCAAGGCCCGGCCGATCGAGATCACGCACGGCTGACGCATGACGGCTTTTACCCTGTTTTCTCCCATTGGCCCTTGACCCCCGCCTATTTTGCAGCAAATGGCCTGATCAGGCTAGAAACAGCTGGTCATACTCGCCGGCTTAACCAGCTATAAGAATGCTTTTGCGCGAAATAACCGGGAGCACGGAATGGCCTTTCTTACTGAACCGGAGCCTGCACGAGGTAGGGCACTTGATGTTTTGCCGGCCGTCAGACGCATCGTTGCGGCTAATCCCGGCCCGATGACATATTATGGCACGAACACCTATCTTATTGAAACGGTGGAAGGAATTGTGGTTCTCGACCCCGGCCCGGACGATAGCGATCATGTGGCCGCCATTCTTTCCGCTGCCCATGGCAGAATATCCCACATCCTGCTGAGCCACACGCATCCCGACCATGTGGGCGCCACCGCCGCTCTGCGGGCTGCAACCGGGGCAAAGGTTTACGCTTATCGCGTAAGTGCCGATCCCAACTTCGAGCCGGATGTGGCCCTCGAAGATGGCGACTCTGTCGCTGGCCTCACCGCGCTTCACACCCCCGGCCATGCCAGCGATCATCTTTGTTTCGCAATGCCCGGCGGGATTTTGTTTACGGCGGATCACGTCATGGCCTGGTCCACGAGCGTGGTAAGCCCGCCAAGCGGCGATATGGCAGCGTATTTTATGAGCCTTCGGCGGCTGCTTGCGCGTGAAGATCGGGTCTATCTTGCCGGCCACGGACCACCGCTTGAACACCCCCACGCATACGTCAGGGAATTGCTTGCACACCGAATCATGCGCGAAAATGCCATTGCGAACGCTCTACGAGATGGCCCAACCGATACGCACACCTTGATGGATCGGCTCTATTCAAAGCTCGACCCAATGCTCCGGCGTGCGGCAGAACGCAATGTGCTCGCGCACCTTTTGAAACTGCAGGCCGAGGGGCGCGCTCGGCAAGCAGGGAATATTTGGATGGCGGCCGAGAATACCCTCAACGCCCCGTAAAACGCGGCTTACGCTTCTCAACAAAAGCAAGCCGGGCTTCGCGATGGTCGTCTGTTAAAGCCGTGCGCGCCTGGTGAAACGCCTCGAGTTCCAGGACATCTTCAAGCGAGCTGTATTCCGCAGCCAAAAGATTACGTTTCATGTAGCCGTAAGCAATACGTGGCCCCTCGGCAATACGACGGCCGAGCGAAAGCGCCTCCGTCATCAACTCCGCATCCGGAACGACGCGGTTGACAACACCCCAAGACTTCGCCTGTTCCGCATCAAAAGGCTCGGCAAGAAAATAGAGTTCTTTCGCGCGGGTCGGGCCTAGAATTTTGGTGAGATGATAAGAGCCGCCAAAATCTCCCGAAAACCCCACACCGGCAAAGGCGGTTCCAAATCGCGCCGAAGCAGCCGCGATCCGCAGATCGCAAGCCAATGCAAGGCCGAGTCCCGCTCCGAATGCAGGGCCATTGATGGCACCGATAATCACGCGTGGCATGCGGCGCATTAATGTAATCACGCGATGCCGGATGCGCAGCTCTTCAGCTCGCTCTTCGAGGGGACGATCTCCGCGCTCCGACATGTTTTTCACGTCACCGCCGGCGCAAAACCCACGGCCGGCTCCCGTCAGTATCACGGCCCCTATGTCCTTTGACACAGAAAACCGCAAAAGCGCTGCATGCAGCGCGTCCAACATTTCAGCAGAAAGCGCATTTAGCCGTTCCGGTCGGTTCAATGTGAGAACGGCAACCCCGTTTTCTGAATGCTCTAACAAATCAGGCATCGGCCTCGCCTCCTCGTCGCTTTTTAGGAAACAAGCATCGTTTGCAACTGCTCGCGCCGGCCGGCATCTACCCCAAGTACGTCTCGTAAATATCGGTCAAAAGAACCGTATTCCGATCGAATAGTTGCGAAAGCCGCCTCCAGCAGATCGGGATGCACCCGCAGCAGGGTTTCCGCCGCCGCGGCAGGAATACGTTGGAGAAGGGGGTGGTCGGCACGCCAGAGTCGGTTGGTGGCCAGATAATCTTCCATAACCGCTTCCCATGGTACATCCAGCGCGGAAAGCAAGAGCGCCGCGCCGAATCCGGTGCGATCTTTGCCGGCGGAGCAGTGAAATAAAAGCGGCCCACTGTTCTCGTCCAATAGCAACTCGAACAAACGTCGGTAATGCACGTGCCACTCCAGTACGTAGGAGCGATAAGCCCTGTGCATAAGGCTTTTGACATCTTCGCCGGTTGCCTCCCGGGTCGCCAAGATATCGAGAATGGAAGCTCCGATCCGTGGCTCAATAGGCAACGCGTGAATGGAGATACCCGGCAAAGAATCAAGCCGTGAGGGTGCGCGGCTTGCCTCTTTTATTCCGCGAAAATCGCAAACCGTCCGTAAGCCAAGCCCGGCCAACCGAGCCTTATCGGCCTCACTTATCCGATCCAAAGCAGCACCACGGAACACTTTGCCAAAGCGCACGCGGCCGCCATTGCGTGTCGGCCAACCCCCGAGATCGCGCACATTGGAAGCACCCTCCAACGGCACCACAACCGGAAGCAAACTCTGCTCTGTCATATCATCCGCCACGGCTTGCTTCCTAAAATTTTCCAAACGTTCGGTAAGCTTCCTGGGGATCCATCCCGTTCAATATCGCGCTACGAACGCGATTTTCGCTGGTCATGGTTTGTTCGGCAGCAACGACGATTTCTTTTGCGAGTCCGGACGGGACACGCACCAGCCCATCGCAATCGCCCAATATGTAGTCCCCGGGATTAATAATGACGTCGCCGATTCGGATATCTTGCTCAATCGCTTTCGGCATCCAATAGGCAACGATATCGCGTGGCGTAAAATACCGACACCATGTCGGAAAACGCATAGCACGCAAAGCCGCGACATCGCGCGCGCCGCCGTCAAGAACGCATCCCAATACCCCCTTACTCTTTAAGGTCTGGGCGGAGAGCTCTCCCATATGCGCAACCGTGCGGTCATGAGGTTGCAAAACCCAGACATGAGCGGGTTTCGACTGCGAAAGAAGCCATGTCCATGCCAAAAGCGTCGTATCCGCATCGGTTCCGGGAGCAGGAGATCCTTCCACAGTGAAGGCCGGTCCCGCAAGAGACTCATCCGGCATGATAGGGCGCAATTCATGGGGCAACGTGAAATCGCGCAAACCACGCGCACGCATGACATCATGAACCACTGCGGTAGGGCAACGCTTGAGCCGATTGGCGATATCCTCTTCCATGTTCTTGCTTCGCCTTAGCGACCAGTTCGGTAGAGCCAATATGTATTCAAATTTGTATGACCCGTCACTTGCCTACCGCCCGTCTTTGACGCGTTCTCCCACTCATTTCCAATCGCTGTCCTTTGCTATAGCAAATTCGGCAATCTCTTCGGAAGTAAAACCAAGCTCGGACAAAATTTCTCGCGTATGCTCGCCAAGCCTGGGGGCAGGCAAGCGCACCCGAAAGGCAGAGGAGCTAAAACGAATAGGCCGGCGTACAAGGCGATAGCGGCCCTCGCTTGGGTGCTCATCAATGCCGAACATCCCAACCGCCTGAAGATGAGGATCATCCACCAGATCCTCAAGCGAAAGCACGGGCATACAAGGAATACTGACCCGATCACAAAATTCCACCCATTCTGCGGTGGTTCGCTTGGCTGCCTCTTCTTCGACCATGCGGTAGAGAATATCAATATGCCGCACACGCTCACCCAAGCTGGCGAAGCGCTCGTCGCCTAAAAATTCCTTCCTTCCGGTAAATTCGTAAAAATCCAGCCAATTTCGATCTGAATAAGGCAAAATGCAAACAAACCCGTCTTTGGTCCGATAGGGCTTGCGGCCACGACTCAGCAATCGCTCGAACCCCATGGCCGAAAGCGGCGGGTCAAAGGCAGCACCGGTTAGGTGCTCCACGAGAACAAACTCCACCGTCGTTTCAAACATGGGCACCTCGATCTGCTGACCACCGCCACCACGCGCACGTTGATAAAGTGCAGCGAGAAGAGCGTAGGCAATGGCTTGCCCGGCAAGCTTATCGCAGATCACCGTCGGTACATAGGCCGGCGCGCCGTGCACTAAGCCGTTCAAAGCTGCGATGCCGGAGCCCGCCTGGATAAGATCATCATACGCCGCCTTCCCTCCATAAGGACCGTGCGCCGAAAACCCGTAGGCGCCGCAATAGACAATATCCGGATTGAGCGACCGCACGCGTTCATAGTCATAACCAAGACGCGCAATGGCCGCAGGCCGCATGGCGTGCAAAAACACATCTGCGGTGGCAATCAGCCGATCGAGAGCTGTGCGATCTCGAGCCGATTTCAAATCGAGCACAACACTGCGTTTGTTCCGATGCAGATTAAGCACCGGCCCCGACATTCCTGCATGCCGATAGGGCTTGTAGCGACGCAGCAAATCCCCGTCAGGACTTTCAATCTTGATGACATCAGCACCCATATCTGCCAGAATATGGGTGGCAAACGGCCCCATGATAACGCTTGTAAGGTCAAGTACACGTACGTCAGACAGCGGGCCGTTTGCAAACGCATCATCACTCATCTTTGCGCATCCACCAGCATTGGCCAAAGATTGGCGCCGCCGGTTTTACACGCTATGCGCCCGATACGCTCTTGCCAATACGCCTCATGGCCGAATTCGTCGCGCCAAGACCACAAACGGCGCGTTGCAAAATGCAGAGGGTGTTCTTGCGTAAATCCCATAGCGCCGTGCACCTGGTGTGCAACTTCCGCAACAACACCCGCGGCCTCACCCACCCGCGCCTTCGCGACCGCTACAGCAAAACCAAATTGTTGGGACCCGATTGCCTGCGCCGCAAGGTCCGCAGCCGCTGTTGCCGCCGCGTATTGGCCCGCCGCAACCGCAAGCATATGCTGCACGGCTTGGAATTTGGCGATAGGTCTTCCGAATTGCTTACGTTCGTTCGCATATGTCAGAGCATAATCCAGACACCGCTCCATAGCACCCACCATTTGCTGCGAACGCAACAGCGCTCCTAATTCCAGAACACCATTGATGCAGATCGAAGGCGCCGGAAGAATTTCCGCCTCGGCCACGGTGATTCCGTCAAAACTTATCGTTGGTCTTGGTTCAAAAGCCAGATTACGATGAAACGGCCCCTCTCCCAAAGGATGCGAAGCGCACACCAAATAAGATCTATTCTGCTCATCTCGAGCAAAGACGATCAGTTTGGAGACGTCTCTGCCCCACGGCACGCGGCGTGCCTGCCCGGCAAGGGAAACCCCTTGAGCGGTGTGTAACAGCCTGATCTGCTCTTCCACATTGGTGGGAGCGAGAGAAAGGGGTTCCACGCTCGGTTTGCCGCCCGCCTTCGCCCAAAGATATGCGGCAAGCATCGTTTCGGCCAGAGGCGCCGGAGTGCAATGATAACCCACGCGGCGCAACAGAAGCATTGCATCCGCCGGAGGCAAACCGGAACCGCCTTGTTCCTCAGGAACCATCGCAAGCGATAACCCGGCTTCAGCAAGAGCATTCCAAAGTGTCGCCGGCCAGGTACCATGTTCCGCCTCGGCGAGAACTTCTTTCGTCGCATGCTGGGTCAACAACCGATCAACCTGCTCCAGCAGAATGGACAGAATATCGCTTGATCCGGACATCGCCGTTTTCCCTATCGCAAGCCGAGAGCCCGTGCGATCATCCCTCGGAGGATCTCGCGCGTGCCGCCCCGTATCGTAAATGAAGGTGCCTCTAAGACAACATGAGCTAAGCTTTTGACGAAGACATCGTCTTCTTCCAAGCTCGGTTCGGTGGTTATAACGCGCCGCGCAACCTCGGGAATTTCGCGCTCAAACGTTGTACCGACGTCTTTCACCAATGCCGCCTCAACACCGGGCATCTTGCCCTTTTCAACTAAACCGGCGATGGAAATGGACATACGTCGTAACGCAGCAAGATGCGAAACCAAGCGCCCGATCTCAATGGCGGATCGCCTGTCCGGCATTGAACCTACCTTGTCGATCAACGCCACCAACAAATGATAATCGGAAAGGAAACGATCGGGACCGGAACGTTCGAAGGAAAGTTCCGAGGTTACCATCGACCACCCCTGCCCCTCCTTGCCCACCATCATGTCATCTTCGACGAAATAATCTGTAAAAAAGACTTCGTTGAACTCGTGCCTTCCGGCGATATTGCGAATAGGCCGAATCTGCACCCCGGGGCGTGAAAGATCGATGATAAACTGCGTAAGCCCGCCGTGCCGATCCTCGCCCGCCTCTCCGGTCCGCACCAAGGCGATCAGGTAGTGAACTTGGTGTGCGCGCGAGGTCCATATTTTGCTGCCATTGATAAGCCATCCCCCGCGGGTGCGCACCGCACGGGTCCGAACCGCGGCGAGATCCGAGCCCGAATCCGGTTCACTCATACCGATCGCAAAATAACACCGGCCGGCGCAGATGCGCGGAAGAATTTCTCGCTTGGCCCGCTCACTTCCATAACGCAAAATTTGCGGCGCCGATTGGCGATCTGCCACCCAATGTGCGCCGCAAGGAGCGCCGGCTGCAAGCATCTCTTCAGTAACCACGTAGCGAACCAGACTTGATTGTCCGTGCCCGCCATATTCCCGAGGCAAAGTCAATCCGATGAAACCGGCAGCCCCAGCGCGCTGGCTAAAGTCCGGGTCAAAAACGCTCCAGGAGCCTCGGTATGCAACAAGCCGGCCGGCAGCGCGTTCCGCAGCCAGAAACGCGCGCACCCTCCGGCGCATATCCTCGGCCTCGGGCGGCAGTGTCACCGGATCGAATTGAAGGGCTCGCATTCTGCCTCCTCCTGACGTTTCCCAATCGTAGAAAAGACCAAAATCGGCGCGACCGCAACCCGCCGTGATATTGCGGCCGCGGCGGAATAGCTCAAAATGGCTGCGATCGGGAGGATGGGGTAAGGGCTAGCAGCAATGCGTCAACATAGCCCAATCAAATACAGCATCTCAAACGACGCAAATGACCCGAACGACTGACATTCAGGCAATCGCCTCTTTAAGCACAGTTGCCAGTTGGTTAAGGCCCGCCTGCGTGTCGGCGGAGATATGCGCACCCATGATGCGCCTTCCACGTTCTGCCATGACTGCAAAGTCTCCGAACGCCTGAGCAGTCTTCACGGTGCCGAAAGTATACCGATGTCCGGGTATGTTTATATCATCAGCATCATCACTTGTGATTTGTAAAAATACCCCGCTGTTCGGTCCACCTTTATGAAGTTGTCCGGTAGAATGCAGAAAACGCGGCCCGAAGCCAATGCAAGTTGCCACGCGCTTGGCGCGCAAGATCTGCGCTCGCATGGCCTGCAGAAGCTCAATATGGGCGGCATCCCGCGCAAGATAAGCAAGCAATGCCACATAATCGCCAGGCTGAACCTGGAGAAAATGTGCGCGCAAATAATCGGCAAGCGAACGATGTGAGCCAAGCTTTGCCGCCAGCTCCGGACTTGTATAAAGCGCCAGTCCGCCCTCTTGAAAAATCGGCTCCGGCAACGAGAGCCGCCCTCTTTTTTCAACTTCTGCGGTCAACGTCCGTGTTTTTTGCTTGCTCGCTTCGACATCGGGCTGATCGAAAGGATTGATGCCAAGCACCGCGCCCGCGACTGCTGTTGCCATCTCCCAGCGAAAGAACTCCGCCCCGATATGCAGCCGGCTGGCAACGGGGATTTGTACGACCGGGTGGCCCGCTGCTCGCAGTATCTCGCAACGCCGCTCAAGTGAAGCATCTGCAGGCGCCAGAGCCTCTAGGGCGACAAACAATCGATCTGAGCCATAGGCTGCAGCATCGGCTTCCGGCTCATCCACGATCGGAACGATGCCCATCCCCTGTTTGCCGGTCGACTCTGCGAGAAGTTGTTCCAGCCAGGCGCCAAGGGGAGCCAATGAAGGAGAAGCCAAAATTGTCAGTTTGTTTCGTCCCCGCTGAGCCGCTACTCCCAGAATGATGCCAAGCTCAACCCCGGGATTTTCCTCGGGCGGCACTAACGGCCCGCAACTCGCGGCCATCGCGCCAGCCAGAGCCAAAAGGCTCGAGAGATCAAGCCCTAGCGCAGCTGCGCAAACAAGGCCAAAGGCGGAGAGCACCGAGTATCGGCCACCAATTGAGGGCTCGCCGTGAAAAATCCGCCAAAAGCCATGGCGCCGAGCCTCTGCCTCCAATGCCGAACCGGGATCGGTGATGGCGACAAATTGTCGCCCTGGAGATTCGGTCTCCGAGGCGACTCGCTCCCAAAAATAATTGAAAAGAAGATTCGGCTCGAGCGTTGTGCCCGATTTGCTGGCAACAACAAACAGGGTATGGCGAAGGTCGATTGCTTGCTCGGCAGCGCGAATTTCGGCAGGATCCGTGGTGTCAACCACAACCAGCCGAGCAGCATTGGAAGAAGCAGGCAATACCGAGGCCAGCACCTCTGCCCCGAGGCTGGAGCCGCCCATACCAAGCAAAACCACATGCCGGATACCCCTGGCTGCAATTTCTTCCCTAAACGCTTCGTAACCGGGCAGCGCGGCTTTTGCTTGAGCGACGGCATCAAGCCAACCGAGCCATTGTGCCTCATTTGTTCCGGTCCAGATCTTGGCATCCCGTGCCCAGACTCGCCGGATCAGGCCGTTCTGCCGCCACCGCTCACGCTCCGTTGCAAGAGCCTCGCTCAATTTGGGCTCCGGCAAGTGTAGCCTTTGCGCCGGCACCGGCATTCCGAGAGCCTCAGCTCGTCGGCGTGCCACGGCGGCATATAGCCTGTCCGCATCAGCGGCAAAACGTTGCACACCTTCGCGCAGCAAGTCTTCGGTTATGGCGGCCAGCGAAATTCCCAGTCGCTCAAGAGTTTGCATCACGCTTTCTGCTGCGGGCAGGTCTTCTTCCAGCGTCGGCGCGACTTTCATCGAGCTCTTGACGGCAGCGAGGGTTTCCGGTGGCATCGTGTTTACCGTATCCCGACCGATCAGGGCAGAGACGTAATAGGTCGGCGGCAAATCCTTGCTTTTCGTGCTGGTCGATGCCCAGAGCAAGCGCTGCGGCCGGGCCCCCGCAGAGGCAAGGCGCTGCCAGCGCGGACTCGCAATCAGACGCTTGTACTGCTGATAGGCAAGCTTGGCATTGGCGATCGCGACCTTGCCGATGAGCTCGCGCAGCGCACTCGCTTCGCCGGCTGAGGCAGCCGGCAACCGCTTTGTCACAAGCTTTTCAACTGACTGATCGATGCGGCTGACAAAGAAGCTCGCCACGCTTGCCACTCGGCTTAAGGTCTGGCCGCGCGACAAGAGCGCTTCCAACCCTTCCATGTAGGCTTCTGCCACCGCTTCATAGGCCGAGATGGAGAACAAGAGTGTAACGTTGACATTGATCTCCTCGGCAATCAGGGTCCGGATTGCGGCCAGCCCCGGTTCGGTGCCGGGGACCTTTATCATCAGGTTGGGGCGTCCAACAGCGCGCCAGAGTCGGCGCGCTTCCGCAATGGTTTCCGCAGCGTCCATCGCGAGATAGGGAGAGACTTCAAGGCTGATGAAACCGTCTGCCCCACCTGTGGCATCAAAAACCGGGCGCAGCAAATCCGCCCCGCGCCGGATGTCTGCTACCGCCAATGCTTCGAAAAGCTCCCCGACACCGAGCTCCTTTTCTCTCACCCAAGCCTTGATGTCGGCATCGTAGTCGCTACTTTTTTCAATGGCTGCAGCAAAAATTGTAGGATTGGAGGTTACTCCCCGCACACCGTCCTGCTCGATCAACCGGGCGAGTTCTCCGCTTTCGAGCAAGGCCCGACTGATAAAATCCAGCCAGACCGATTGACCCTGAGAAGATAATTCGAACAGTGTGTTGGTCATTCATACTCCTTGCCGAGACGGCGGGGTTTCGCGCAAACGTTTCGCCGAAGAGCCCGTTCAATACAAGACAGCAATTCCCTTAAGGAGAATAGCATGAAAACATTGCTCCCCCAGGAATCGTGGAAAGCAGCAGCGGCGGCGGCGGCCGTCGAAGAAGTGCGCGAAGGGATGGTGCTCGGTCTCGGTACGGGCTCCACGGCCGCCATCGTGGTGGACTTATTGGGGGCTCGCGTGCGCGACGGGTTGCATATTCTCGGCATTCCCACATCCGAGCGAACGGCAGCGCAGGCTCGAGCCAACCGTATTCCACTCACGGATTTCAGCCGGCATGCCCAAATTGACCTCACCATCGATGGAGCCGACCAAGTTGCGCGTGCGAGTCTCCATCTCATCAAAGGAATGGGCGGCGCATTGTTGCGCGAGAAAATTGTGGCGTGCGCCTCCGCCCGGGTGCTCATCGTGGCCGACGGGACAAAGCTTGCCGAGCAGCTTTCTCTTCCTGTGCCTGTGGAAGTTGTTCCCTTTGGTTGGGAGGCCACGGCCCGGAAAATTGCGCGCTTCGGCGGGCAGTGCCGTTTGCGGCTGAATACCCAGGGCGAGCCCTATCGCACCGATGGCGGAAATTTCATTCTGGATTGCGACTTCGGCGCCATTGCAGACCCGGCAAGCCTTGACGCTCGGCTTCGGAGCGTGGTGGGGGTGGTCGAAACCGGATTTTTCATTGACCAAGCAGATACCGTCATTATCGCAGACGCTGGCGGCATCCATAGGCTGGAGCGAGCGCGCACGGCGTGACGGTGTTCGCAAAAGAGCCCGGATTGGAATTGGCAAAGCCTGTCCGTGATCGCGAAGACCGCATTCCGCACCGAGGATCGAGATGTCACTCCGCGGCAATGGGCAACTCCGCCGCCTCCGCCTTGAGCCATACCGCGGTATCGTGGAATACGGCACCGCCGTTGGGCAGGCCCGGATCATCGCTGGTCAGCGCGTTGATACCAACGCCGTCCGGGAAGTCCTCATGCGGCCAGATACCCTCCACCACAATGACCCCAGGCTGCAGGCCGTCGAACAGCCGGGCATGGAGCCGCACTTCGCCACGCTGGTTGCCCAGTCGAACGAGCCCACCCTCCACAATGCCAAGCCGTTCGGCATCTTCCGGGTGAATGAGCGCCGTCGGCCGCCGCTCGCGTTTGCGCGAGGTGGGGGTCTCGGTGAAGGTGGTGTTCAGAAATTGTCGGGCGGGCGGGGCGACCAGGCGGAATGGGCGTTCCGGCGTGCTCTCATCAATTACGCCAACATGGTCGGGCAGCTCCGGAAGACCGGCATAATAGGGACCGATCGCTTGCCAGTCGGGAGCGAAGCGGAAACGGCCATCCGAATGGCCGAAGCCGTTAAGAAAATGACTTTCGGCAAAGGATGGCTGCGCGTCGATCCACCGCTGCGCCAACACCGTTTGCGCTCCAGGCCAACCGGAGGCCCGAAGCGTGGCGTCGATCAGCTCCATTGCCGTCATCTCGAAGCCCGGGTGGCGCGCCCCGAGCCTCCTGGCAAGCCCCTGGAGCACTTCGTGATTAGAGCGGCACTCGCCCGACGGTTCGATCAGCTTTGGGCCAATTAGAATATGGCTGTGCCCACCGGCCTGATAAAGATCGTCATGTTCCATGAACATCGTCGCCGGCAGCACAATGTCGGCCAGTTTTGCGGTTGCGGTCATGAACTGCTCATGCACGCAAACAAACAGATCCTCCCGAAGGAAGCCTTGCCGTACCCTGTTGGAGTTCGGCGCTACCACCGCCGGGTTGGTGTTTTGGATCAGCATTGCCATCACCGGCGGCCCGTCACCCAAATCCCGACGATCGCCGGTGAGCACGGCTCCGATCCGGCTCATGTCCATGATGCGCACTGAAGGATCGCGAGCATCCAGCCCTTCGATCAGCGTCTTATCCCAATGGTAAATGCTCCGATTGCTCCAGAACGCCCCGCCGCCTTCATACTGCCAAGCACCGGTCACGCCGGGCAAGCAACTCACCGCATGGAGATTGACCGCTCCATTGCGCACGCGCGCGAAACCGTAGCCCATCCGGATGTAACTCCGACGGGTGCTGCAATAGAGGCGGGCAAAAGCTTCGATCTCCGCTACGGAAAGCCCGGTAATCGCGCTTGCCCACTCCGGCGTACGTGTGGCCAGATGCGCTTCCAGCCGCTCCGGACAATCGGTGTAGCGGGCCATGTAATCTCTGTCGGCGTATCCGTCACGGAAAGCCACATGCATGACAGCGCAAGCGAGCGCGGCGTCGGTTGCAGGACGGAGCGCAAGATGCATGTCCGCCACTTGCGCGGTGCCGGTGCGGTAGGGATCCACGACCACCAGTTTGGCAGCCCGCTCTTTGCGTGCACGGCTCACGTGAGCCATGACGTTCACCTGCGTAGAAACCGGGTTGCCGCCCCAGATCACGATCAAGTCCGCTTTCGCCATTTCTCGCGGATCCGGCCCCGTGCAGCGGCCCGCACCGGCAATCCAACCGGCTTCGCAAAGTGCAGTGCAAATGGTATTGTGTTGGCGTGAATAGCGCATCACATGCCGTAGCCGGTTAATCCCGTCGCGCTGCACCAACCCCATAGTCCCGGCGTAGTAATAAGGCCAAACCGCTTCGCTCCCGTATTTCTCAGCCACCGCGAGAAACCGCTCTGCCACCCGATCCAAGGCTTCATCCCAGGTAATTGGGCGAAATTGACCAGACCCTTTCGGTCCGGTGCGCAGCAACGGGCAGAGAAGCCGGTCCGGATGGTGAATACGCTCGGCGTAGCGTGCGACCTTGGCGCAGATGACCCCGGCGGTATAAGTATTGGCCTCCGCCCCGCGGATTGCTCCAATCCGCCGGCCATCCAGCACTTCCACCTCCAGCGCGCAGGTGGACGGGCAGTCATGCGGGCAGACCGAGGAGCGAAGAGCGACGGCTGCGTTGCGCTTTTGGCTTTGGCTCATTTCACAACCCTACAGGGTGTAGGCGAGCGATTCAACGCATCATGGGCGCGCCGCCATCTCACCGCCGTCACCTCACGGCATTGCCCAGGGCAGATTTTCGTAACCGGGCACAAACTGCGTGTTCGTCTGCGCCGGGTTCCGATTCACCAAAGGTCGGCCGAATAGCGGATGGCACATGCTGCGCACCTCATGCTGGAAGCGGACCAGCACTTGGCCAGAACGAGGATCGATGACATTCTCGAAGCGGTACTGGTGCTGATCGCTCTCCTCGGTAATCAGCCCGCGCTCCAAAAGCCGCCGATGCGGCTCGGAAAAATTTACCAGTGTAATCTGGATATGCGCTCCGTCATAAGGAGGAATCGGCCGATCCGTCTCACGGAAAATCAGATACTGGTCCGGCGCGAGCAGCACCCGCACCCCTGGGCTTTCCCGGTCCTCAAAATGCTCGGCAGGGCCGTTCAAGATCTCCCGGTAAAAAGCGATGATGCCGTCATCCACCCCTCGGGGCACGTTAATCTCCACGTAGGGCATACCCAGCACAATTCGCCCGAACCGCATATCCGGGGCATGCAGTCGGATCTGATTGCCCCATGGGCAGGTGACGTCTATGAAACCGTCACCTTCGCGAAAGCCGAAGCGGCTGTCAGCCAAGTCGTCACGGATCGCGGCTAGCCGATGCAACGCCGCCTCAAGGTCGGGGAGAACCAGACCAATCCGCCCCGCCACGACCTGAGCTGGCCCGCGCGGCAAATGGAATTGGCTGCGCCCCACATTCACCCACATGTTGGTGACACCCGTCATCAGGTAGGGGTCCCGCGTAAGGCCGAGACCGGTGATGTAAAACAGCGTTGCCGAATGCTGGTCCGGCACTTGCACGTTCACGTGTCCGAGTTCAACGATGTTCCCAAGGTCTTCCTGAGTTCGATCGTACGAAGGACGCATCACAAGCCTCCCTGGATTGAGATTTCAAATTATGCGCGGAAATTATGGTGGCTCAACCGAAAGAGAGACGCAACCCGCTGCTTCTTACCAAACAGCCTTGAGAGCATGGCCTCCGGGACGCAGCCGATTTCCTTAAGACGATGTAGGAAAAGCTTGTAAAGCAGCCACGATTGCGTCTTGGATATCTTCAGGCTTTAAACTTAAAAATTGCACCGGCGCGCTTCGGAAAAACTGCGCTATCACGAAAGCGGTATCTTTCACCTCTACTCCGCGCAGGCTTGCTTCAAGATCGAGGATAATTCTAGGCGGGGTGACGAAGAAATCTCCGGTAATGAGAATCTCTCGAATCCGATTCTGGAGTGCCCCCTCCAACCGGATATCGACGCGCACCGTGCCGCCCGGCCGCGTGAGTGCCGCGCTCGCAATTTTGCCCTCACCTCTGGGTTCGTCGAGCATGCGGACAAATGCTTCGGTCCCGACCTCGTCATGATAAATCCCTTCCGCAAGCTGTTCCTCGCGCTCCGTAATCTCACCCCATACGGGAAGAATATTGAGGCCTTCCGCAAAGCCGTCGAGCAAGCCCTGGTAAATTGTTCCCAAATCAGGGAGTTTATTACCCAGCAACGCCCGCATGGTCACAATGCGCTGTCCCGCGGAAGCGAGCTCGCGTCTGGCAAGTTTAGATGACGGAATCCTTAATGCAGCACTCATCGTCTCAGGATCGAAATCGATAAGCAGAGTTCCCTGATAAAACAGAACGTTGCCATCAAAGAAACCGCCGGTGCCGCTGATCTTGCGGCCTTCGACTTCGATATCGTTGCGAGGGCGATAGCATGCCCGCACCCCCAATTTATTCAACCCTAACGCCGCTGCTTCGCAAATATGACGCGCCGCATCCCCAAGGTCGGAAAAACGCAAGAGATTGCGGTCGAAAACGAGTTCCCAGCCGATCTGATTTTGGTCGAGATAAAGCCCCCCACCGCCGGTAATCCGACGACCGACCTCAATACCACGGCCGAGACAATAATCGAGATTGACTTCGTGGCTCAAAATTTGATGTCGGCCAATCAACACTGAAGGATAAAAGCGTAAAAATCTTATCGTATTAGGAATAATACCTTCTTTACGTGCTTCGATCAACATTTGATCAAACGCCACGTTGGCACGAGCGGCGCGGATTCCCGTGTCAATCACGCGAAATTCGGGAATACTATCCATCTAGGAACCTGCACACGAATCCGACCAATATTGAGGATAAGCGATCCAGGCAGACCTCAGCTCATCTGGGCTTGGTCGCAAGCCATCCCGGGAGCGCGCAATTAGGGTCCGGCGATGACGAAGAGCTCGATGCAGCGAAGCATCGAAAATATCGCCAAGCTCCTCTTCATAGAGATCAAGCGCTTCGCTTCGTCCTGCCAGCCAATCGACAGCCGCTCTCCCGGCGAGCCCACCAGACTGAACCGCTGCGGCGATTCCGGCCCCCGTAATAGGATTGGTCAAGCCGGCGGCGTCTCCAGCCAGAACGACCGGAACGCTTCCAATGAAACCCGTGGCCCGCAAGCGGCCGCCGACCGGAATAGGGCCACCCGTAAGGCCAACCGGGCGAGCATCGACCCGCCCTAGTTCTATGAGCCGACGATGCAGCTGATCAAGCAGCCGTTTTAACTGGTGCCGCGTTTCGGAACAAAGCCCAAGACCGAGGTTGGCAAAACCGGATTTCGGAAACAGCCACCCATAGCCTCCCGGGTAGTCACCACTAAGAAAAATGTCGGTTGCATCATACGCGTGCAAGAGTGGCACCGTAACTTGGCGCGTCTCCACCAGTTCCTGGTTTCGCTGGCCGATCGCGGCTCCTACCCGCGAATGCGGACCATCCGCGCCAATAATGATCTGAGCTTGAAGGCAATGATGGTCAGATGTATAGAGAAGGCCTTCCGTGTCGATACGGAGGAGAGCGCAGTCGAATCGGCACTCGGCACCCGCGTTTGCCGCTTGCTCGGCAAGCAGACGATCAAAGGCTGCCCGATTGATCATGTAGCCATGGAAATTCGGCATTTCATCGGGTGGCGCATTCTCGACGAAGGTCGCCATGCTCGTGACTCTTTGCTCCGAAACCGAGAGCAAATCAGGCACCTCCTGCTGGAGTAGTGCAGGGACAAGCTCGGCACACTGTACGGGCCTGCCTGCTTCTCGGCGGCGCTCCAGCGCGATAACCCGGAACCCCGCCTGGGCCGCAACACCTGCTGCTCGCGCGCCCGCGGGCCCGAGCCCAATAACAACGACATCCGCCGTCTCGAAGTGTGGCACTTCTCTAAACCATGAGCATCCGAGGCTTCGACGGACTTGCAAAGCACCCGCCCCGCCTTATGCCGTGCGGTAAAGCTTTGGCTCGAGACAGAATCGTATCCTGCCCGGCTACGGTCGTCAGCAAGTTTGCCGGGATGCATGGAAAATGACAGACTTTCCGGTTTGCCAAAAAACTCATCAACAATAATCCTTGGCAGGCTCGAACAGCTGGAACAGGGAAACCATACTCCGCCGAACGGCACGCTTCAAAGAAAAACACCAGACGGGATGTCGAACCGCCGCGCGAGTTAATCCGCCGGCCAAGCGACACCCCTCAGGCAGCGGCGCCGCTATGCGCCCGCACGAGAATTGCGCGGCCGGCGCCAACACCGCATGCTGCGAGAACGAGGCCCACAATTCCCACCAAGGCAGCCACGCCGTCCCAACTCCCGGTCAGCCCACGGAAGATCCCGGCCAGAAACGGGCCTCCAGAAGCTATTAGGTAGCCGATGGTTTGCGTCATGCTTGAAAGACTACCGGCGACCTCGACATTGGCGGCACGGAGTACTATCATCGTGAGGCCCACAGCAAACAACGCACCTTGTGCTAATCCAAGCAGACCAGACCACAACCAAGCCCAACGGATTGAGCCATAAAAGCAGGCAAGAAATGCTACGATGGCAAGGAAAGCAGAGAGAAAGTTGATCACACGCTGATCTCGCCCCCGCGTAGCCAAAGAAGGAGCAAGCAAAGATGATATCGCTTGCCCAAATATGTTTATCGAAAGCACCCAACCAGCGGTGGTAGCATCCAATCCGCGATCGCGGAACATCGGAGCCAGCCACCCGAAGCCTATATAAGCCAAAGCTGATTGCAGGCCCATAAATAACGTGAGCTGCCAAGCCAATGCATCTTTCCAAAGCCCGCGCACACGCGGGCGCCGTAACGAAAGATTATGAGCCGACCGAATTGCAAACGGAAACCAAAGCAGAATTGCGACTACGGCGGGAACTGTCCAAGCGGCCAAAGCCTTTGCCCAGTGCGCTCCAAAATACGTATATAGCGGAACAGTAAACGCTGCAGCTGCGCCGGCGCCAGCGCATAAAGCCATGACATAAATACCGGTAATAAAAGCCACACGCCGCGGAAAATCACGCTTTACCAAACCAGGCAGAAGCACGTTGACAACGGCAATCCCCAAACACGCCAAAATCTGACCGCTGAAAAGCCCTTCCGCAGTAGCCGAACCGCGAGCGGCTGTACCGGCCGCAATCACGACTAAGGCAGCAAGCAGAACGCGTTCGATTCCAAAACGCCGAGCGAGGGTTGGCCCGATAGGACTAAAAAGGCCGAAACAGATCGTAGGAAGAGCCGTCAGAAAGCTTGCTCCTTCCGAAGAAAGCCCAGTGCTCTTAATCGCTTCCGGCAAAAGAGGCCCGATACTTGCTACAGGAATCCGGAGATTAAACGCCATCAGCGCCACTGAGACACCAAGGAGAATGGTAAGCAGGCGATGCGGATGCTGCGTTGAGCAAACGGTTCTGTTCTTTGCGTTCATACAGGGGCGATTGGACTCCTCGTAGCGCTTCGCCAGAATACAACGCGAGCGTCCGGGTTACTCCGCTCACGGAGTTATACTGCGGGCGCTTAGGCTGCCCTGATTTGACCGCTAAGGCAAGATCACGCCAAGTGCTTTCGCGGCAACCGCACCTTATCCGCCCGCCCCAAGGGATGAGGTCATAAGAAGGCGAAAGGGCGGCTGGGCCTCAATACTCTCTTTCGCTACGGCAAGTTAGGCTGCCTTTACGCCCGAGAGGAATCCATCCACCTCTCCTCGCAATTCATTTACGCTGCGAGCAAGCTGCCCGGCTGCACCAAGTACTTGAGCCGAAGCTGCGCCGGTGTCATTCGCGGCTTGTTTAACAGTGGCAATATTGCGGGAAACATCTTCGGTACCTTTGGCGGCCTCTTGCACGTTTCGAGCGATTTCCTGCGTTGCAGTTGTTTGCTCTTCTACGGCGGCGGCAATAGCCGTTACGATTTTATTGATCTCGTTGATAGTGGCGCTGATACTTTGGATCGCGCCCACCGTGGTCTTCGTCGCTTCCTGGATCTGGAAAACCTGAGAAGAAATTTCCTCGGTTGCTTTCGCTGTTTGGCTGGCAAGCGATTTTACCTCACTCGCCACCACGGCAAATCCTTTGCCGGCATCTCCTGCCCGGGCGGCCTCGATCGTCGCATTTAACGCCAACAGGTTGGTCTGGCTTGCGATATCATTGATGAGGCCAACCACCTCGCCAATGCGTTGCGCGGAAACGGCAAGCGTTTGCACGGTAGAATCGGTATGCGAAGCATCTTCCACGGCTTTGCTTGAGATTTGAGAAAATTGCGCCAATTGACGATTGATTTCTTTGAAAGACGAAGCAAGCTCTTCAGCCGCCGTGGCAACCGTTTGCACGTTGGCGGAAGTTTGTTCCGATGCTGCTGCCACCGCCAGAGATTTCTGATTCGTCTGTTCCGCAGTAGAGGCCATGGATTGCGCAGTAGATTCCATCTCGGTCGCGGCAGTCGCAAGCGCCTGCGCGAGCTTACCCACCTTGCTTTCGAAGCTACGAATAAGCCCGTCCAGACGTTCTGATCGATTCCTTCGCTTTGCCTCTTCTTCTGCTCGTTCGGCCGCCAGACGCTCTGCCTCAATCGTGGTCTCCTTGAACACCTGAACGGCTTGCGCCATGATACCGATCTCGTCGCGCTGTCCGAGCCCGGGAACATCTACTGCTTTATCACCCCCAGCCAGGCGCTTCATTGCTTCTGCCATACGCTGAACGGGCACAGCAACGCCGCGGGTTACCAACCATCCCATGACTAAGGCAAGCAAAACGGAGAGAATGCAGCCGATGATCGCAAACAGGGAAGCAATATGGAATAATGTGGCACGTTTGGCGGCGTGGTGCTGCTGCACAATCTGTTCCGCTTGGTCCATATCGGCAAGAAGAGAGCGGATGCGATCCATATCGCGCTTGCCAGCGCCGCTTGCTTCCATCAACCGCGCCTCATCTTGCAAGTTTGCCTTCGCAATGAACGCAATTTCTTTTTCTGCGACATCCTTTCGCCAGTGATGGGCGAGCTCCTCCAGCTGCGCCAAGCGTTGCACCTGAGTGTGATTGTCGGCAATCAACAGCTTTACTGCCGAAACTGCGTTCTCAAACTGCTTTTGCCCGTCCCGATAAGGTTCAAGGAATTTTTCATCGGAGGAAATCAAGTATCCCCGTAAAGCGGTTTCCTGATTCAGCATTCCTTCCAAAATATTTTGCAGTTCCTGGCGTATCACGGCACTGCGGTCGGTTAAAGCCGTGCTATTCCGCAAGAAATCCATCGACCAATAAAGCATGCCGCTTCCGATAAGAATTGCCATAACAAGAGAACCAAAAGCCACGGCAAGCTTGTAGGGGATCCTCAAGTTCTTATAGGATAGCATAATTGTACCTTTTTACGGTTTGATCCTTACAAGGCCCGGGCGCGCGTAGGAGCATATGATTGCCGGTACGCGCGCTCCTCGCCCCCAATTTGAGGGTAATTGGCATATAATTTCTTAAGACCGAGGCAAGAGTTCGGAGGGCCGCTCATCCGCCGGGCGCGTGCGTAACAAGCCGAGCGAGAGCAAGCAAAGCGATGCCGATATCGTGAGCAGGGTGGTCTGGGTGACGGTTAACCTGTGCAGATACCTTATGGTTCGGCGGAAAGTTCCGGGACACGAGCCGCCCGCTCATTTGCAACTTCGGGCAAAGGCGCTTCCGCGCCTGCAGCGAACTCGCGCAGCAGACTAAGGCCGATGCCGAGCAGTACGGGGCCTAAAAATATTCCCAGCAAACCAAAGGCGAATACCCCGCCAAGCACGCCCAAAACAGTCAAAAGAAACGGCAAACGTGCGCCACGCGCAATAAGGTATGGCCGGATAAAGTGGTCAAGCCCGCTAATAACCACCGTCCCGTAACCAAGAAGAAACAGACCCCGCGCCATCGAACCCTGGATCATGAGCCAGATGCCGGCAGGAATCCAAACAACCGGCGCCCCGCCTGGCACCAAGGCGAAAGCGCCCGCAAGCACTGCAAGAAGGGCCGCCCGCGGCATAGCAAGAAGATAAAAGCCCAGAAAGCAAAGCGCACCTTGGACAATAGCGTTGCCGAGAATGCCATAGACGGTACCCCGCACAGCAAGACCCGTAACAGTCACAAGGCGATCCGCATAGCCCCCGGCAATACGCCGCAAAATCGCGCGTACCTCGGCGGCGATCGAATCGCCGTAAACATAAAAGAAAAAGCTGATGAATAACGCTAAGCCAAAGCCTGCAATCCCATGCGCAATGCGTAAAAGCACGTTGAGCCCGGCTTCGGCGATAGCGCCAAGATAAGGCCGAATCGCCGCGCCGAATGCGCTAATATCCTCAGTCCAGTTGTTCCAAGCATCCGCCAAGACCCCGCCGATAAGGGGCACGTCCGCGAGCCACCCCGGAGCAGAGGGCAATCCGTCCGAAAACTTGGTTTGCAATAAGGTATGCAAATACGCAAGATCATGCGCTCCGGCGGGAATTACGAGGCCGAATGGTATAACGACGACAATTGCGGCAAGTAACACCATGATCAGCGCCGCGACGGTGCGGTTTAAACCCATTTGGCGTAGCCGCGAAAAAGGCGGCCAAGTCGAAAACACAAAGATTGCCGCCCAAAGGATTGCCGAAAAAAAAGGATACAGCACGTAGCCGCAGCCAAGCGCAATGCTCAGCAAAAGCGCCCCCATGAGGATGTGCTCTGCGAGTACCCGCCCCTGCTTTGAGCCGCCTTCCGCCATGTTGTTCATTGCCTATCGCGCTTTTTGGTTGCAATGCAAGCCATGATCCGGTTGGGTCTTCTCCCAGGGGAAGCATCTGGTCAACCCTCTCAGAGACGATTAGTTTGTCCGCCAATAAGGGGAGGATCATCGCCATGTTACGCTTTTGCGCAAATCTTTCGATGATGTTCCAGGAAGTACCGTTTCTTGACCGGTTCGAGCAAGCTGCGCGCGCGGGTTTCTCAGGGGTGGAGTTCTTGTTTCCGTACGATTATCCCATTGCCGAGCTGCGTGCGCGGCTTTCCGGGAGCGGGCTTAAACAGGTGCTTTTTAACGCTCCTCCGGGAGATTTTTCGGCAGGTGAACGAGGCATTACCTGCCTGCCCGGGCGGGAAACCGAATTTCGCGAAGGCTTCAAACGGGCCATTGATTATGCTGTAGCGCTCGATTGCCGACAAGTGCACGTCATGGCCGGCCTCGCCCCGGCCGCAACCCCCTGGCTCAGCTTAATGACCCATTATGTCAACAATCTTGCCTGGGCGGCCGAGCAAGCAGAAGCCGCCGGCATCCGAATCCTGATTGAACCGATCAACCATCGCGACATGCCGGGTTATTTGCTCAATACCACCGAGCAGGCTGCAGCCATTGTGGAAGCTCTCGGATCCGAGCGCGTCGGCCTTCAATTCGACATTTATCATTGTCAAATCACCGAGGGCGACCTCACGCGGAGACTTGAGGCGCTGATGCCGCTCATCGGCCATATCCAAATCGCCGATGTGCCGGATCGCCACGAGCCGGGCAGCGGTGAAATCGGTTGGGACCATATTTTCCGCCGGATCGCAGCGCTCGGCTATAAAGGCTGGATCGGATGCGAATATCGCCCCGCTGGAAATACTTTGGAAGGTTTGACCTGGCGCCAGCGCTACGGTGTTTAGAAGGAAAATTCTAAGGAGACCCCTCACATGCAAATTGGGTTCATTGGACTTGGCATCATGGGTCGCCCCATGGCGCTAAACCTGAAGCGCGCAGGACATGCCCTAGCCGTCCCGGAACGAAAGAGTCTCACCGATGAGATTCGTGCGAACGCGCTTGTGCTTGCACACCCGAAGGCAATTGCTGCTTGGGCCGAGGTTATTATCCTTATGGTACCCGATACGCCGGATGTCGCGGAGGTGCTGTTCGGAGCAAACGGCCTAGCCGAAGGGCTGTCGCCCGGCAAGCTTGTGATCGATATGTCTTCGATTAGCCCGGTTGCAACAAAAGACTTTGCGCGACGCATCAATGCGCTCGGTTGCGATTATTTGGATGCCCCGGTGTCGGGCGGGGAGGTCGGAGCCAAGCAGGCAACGCTCACGATCATGGTCGGCGGTCCCACCCGAGCGTTTGAACGGGCGAAGCCTCTGTTCGAGGTATTGGGTAAGAATATTACGCATGTCGGGGAGGCAAACGGTACCGGCCAGACCTGTAAAGTCGCCAATCAGATCATTGTGGCTCTGAATATCCAAGCTGTCGCGGAAGCGCTCGTTTTTGCAGCCAAGGCGGGGGCCGATCCTGCCCGCGTACGCCAGGCTCTCATGGGCGGGTTCGCGTCCTCGCGTGTGCTGGAAGTACATGGCGAGCGTATGCTTACCCGGAATTTTACGCCCGGCTTTCGTATTCGACTGCACCAGAAGGACCTCAATTTGGCTCTTTCTGCTGCTCGCGACCTTTCGCTGGCATTGCCCAACACCGCGATTGCCCAGCAGATGTTCTCAGCCGTTGCAGCAGAAGACAAGGCCGAGCTCGACCACTCGGCTTTGGTACAGGCCATTGAAAAGCTCTCAGGAACAAAAATTGCTTAAGTCGCGAACGAATAGTAAAAAGTCATTATGAGATGTCTTGCATTCTTCAGTCGAAAGAATGTATAAATTTCGCTGCGCACTTTCCGATTTTGGGATTTACATCAACAAGGGACAAAAATTGGCCTATCTGAGAGCATCAAGGCCCAACCGGAGAACAAAGAGGGAAAGATATGCGCTTCGCTGATATCGGGCAGCAGCTCCGCGCTTATCGTTTAGAATCCGGCCTGCGAGCGGATGAAATCGCCGCCAGGCTCGGCGTCTCTCGGGCTGCGCTCTATCGGTATGAAAAGGGCGAAGTCATCAAGCTTGACACAGTTCGCCGGCTTGCAGAATTGCTGAAAGTTTCCCCCCTCTCACTCCTCGGTATAGGAGTGGAGTACTACAGTCGGGCGGCCGGCTTTCAGGAACGTCTGCTCCAAATCGAAGAAAGCGCTGATCAAATTCTTCAGGTAGGGGGCAGCGTTTGTTATCTTACGACATCGGATGCGTTCGACAGCGTTTTGACGAACGCGTTCGCAGAATTCGTTCAGGCAAGTGCGGAGAGCGAACGGCCAACCCAGCAGGCAGCCATGGAGCAAGTTGTTGGGTTGCTGAACGCCCGCAAACGCGTTTATGCCGCCCGCAAGCCCGGCATTATCGCCATGCTCTCCTCTGCCAGCATCCGGCGTCTGCTGCAGGACGGTCTTGGTGGCGCGCTTCCGCTTTCGGAGCATACGCGCGAAGCCTGCAGACGCCTCGCTCAGGCCGAAGTAGAGAACATTGCCACCATTATGGAATCGGAGCCTATGGGCCTCCAATTCGGGCTATTGCCGGAGCTCGCAGAACAGGGGGGAACTTTCCAAATGCTGCGTAGTCGAGACCGTGCCACTCTCGCGGTCAATCCGTTCCCGCCCGATCTCCCACCGAATGCGCAACTGGCTGTGGCCATCATCACCAGCGCAGAGGATGCTATTGCCGCACATCAGCGTGTTGCTGAAGCCGCGTGGCGCGAAGCCGTCAAAGGCTCCGCAGCCGCCGCGCGTGTGCGGCAAATGCTGGCGTCCGCGCGTTCCCCTGCGCATCAGGAATAGCGTACAAAAAAGAGAGGGTTTTGGCATTCGGCATTAACCACTAAACTTGATTTATGCCTCCGCCCTCTTTGCCGGCCCATCCCGGTCTTGTTGTCCTGTCTGAGGAGACGGTCTGGAACGGCCGTTTCCCGTTGCAGCAGATCCGTTTTCGCCACCGTTGCTTTAACGGCCAAATGTCCGGCGTGCGAACATGGGAACTCTGGCGTCGCGGCCGGGCAGCGGCGGTGCTCCCGTTTGATCCAGGAGCCGATGCGGTAGTGCTTATCGAGCAATTCCGTTTGCCCGTGCTCGCTGCAGGCCTAGATCCTGTCATTGTCGAAATTCCGGCAGGCTTGTGCGACCCGGATGAGACGCCGGAGCAGACTATCCGAAGGGAAGCTGTGGAAGAAACCAGCCTGCCGCTTCATCGACTGCTGACCATTGGCGACTATGTTTTGAGCCCCGGAGGTTCCGATGAACGGGTTAGCCTTTTTGCCGGTGAGGTCCGGATCCCCGCTACCGGGGCTGACGGCATTGTTACGCACGCCGGCCTAGGGTCGGAACATGAAGATATTCGCGTACGCGTCTGGCCGGCTCGCACGGCAATTGAAGCGGCGTTTGCAGGCCGAATCACCAACGCCGTAACGGCCATTGCCCTGTTTTGGTTTGCGACGCAACACGATACGCTCCAAACACTCTGGAACCAGAAATGACCGAACTCCTTTACCTGGAAAACCCCGCCCTCAGCAGAGCTTCTGCCCGCGTGATGCGCTCCCGCCCGGACGGCATCGTGCTGGACCGCACCGTGTTCTATCCGCGCGGCGGCGGCCAACCGGGCGATTCGGGCCGGCTTCGCTGGGAGTGCGGCGAAGTGCCGATCGTTGAAGCCGTAAAGGGCGAAGCGGGGTCTGTCATACATCTTCCTGCTCCCGCTCTCCCCTTGCCGGAAGAGGGAAGCGAAGTGGAAGCAGAGATCGACCGGCCACGTCGCATGCGCCTGATGCGCATGCACACGGCGCTGCACCTATTGTGCAGCCTGCTCCCCGGAGCTGCTGTCACAGGCGGCCAAGTGGGCACGGAGCGTTCGCGCCTTGATTTCGACTTGCCCAACCCTCCCGCACGCGAAGCCCTGGAGGAAGCGCTGAATGCTCTTGTGGCGGCGGATCACCCTGTGCAGGCGGAATGGGTGGACGAGGCCGTGCTGGATGCGAACCCTGATCTGGTCCGCACCCTATCCGTCAAACCGCCGCGCGGGGCCGGGCGTATCCGGTTAATCCGGATCGGTGCTGACCCGAAGCCCATCGATCTCCAGCCATGCGGCGGCACGCATGTTGCCCACACCGGCGAAATCGGGCCTGTGCGTATTCTTAAGATCGAGAGCAAAGGCCGGCAGAACCGGCGCATTGTTCTTGCGCTCGCGGAGGAAACATGAATCCGGTCGTAACCACCGCATGGCTTGCCGATAACCTTTCCGCGCCTGACCTTATAGTATTCGATGCAAGCTGGTACCTGCCTTATGAGGCCAAGGACGCTCGGGCCGAGTATCGGCGCGCCCATATCCCCAGCGCGCGATTTTTTGACATCGACGAAATTGCGGATCCTGAGACAGATCTTCCCCACATGGTGCCGAGCGCCGGCCGCTTCGCAAAACTTGTCGCGGCATTGGGCGTCTCCAATACAACGCGGGTCGTTTTTTATGACCAGAAAGGCCTATCCACCGCTGCGAGAGGCTGGTGGCTTATGGGCCTCTTTGGCCACGACCGCGCCTTTGTCCTTGATGGCGGCCTGCCGAAATGGGTTGCCGAGGGCCGGCCTGTCGAAGAAGGCGAACCACCCCCTGCAACACCCGGTTGCTTTATTCCAAACTTCCGCGCAACTCGCCTGCGTGGTCTGGGCGACCTGCTCCAAAACCTAGAAACGGGGGCAGAAATTGTGCTCGATGCCCGCTCGTCCGCCCGTTTCCGCGCCGAAGCTCCGGAGCCTCGGCCGGGCATCCCCTCTGGTCACATTCCGGGCTCGCGAAATCTTCCCTATCAAGAGCTGCTGCAACCGGATGGCACTTTGCTTCCCCGAGCCGCACTCCTCGCGCGCTTCCGCGAACTCGGTATCGACGGTTCGCGGCCGGTGGTGACAAGCTGTGGAAGCGGAGTGTCCGCTGCGGTGCTGACTCTGGCAATGGTCTACACCGGCCTGCCGCCCGGCGCGCTCTATGACGGCTCGTGGACCGAATGGGCCACCTGCCCCGATACCCCCAAGGAATGTTGATACAATGGCCAGAGATCCCAGAGACCAGACTCAATCTCCAATTCCTGGCTTGAGTCTCGAGACGCGACTGACGCAACTCGGCCGCGCCGGGGTGCGCATACGCGGGTTTGTCAATCCTCCTCTGGTGCGAGGTTCGACCGTTCTGCATAATTCCTGCGCGGAACGGCGTGAAGCCGGGCGGCATCGGTTGGAGCAGGAACTGATTTATGGCCTCCTGGGTACGCCCACGCATTTTGCACTCGAAAATGCTCTTGCCGCGATCGAGGGCGGCACCCGCTGCCAAATTGTTTCCTCCGGATTAGCCGCCATCACCACCTCGCTCCTCGCCTATCTCGGCACCGGCGATCATTGTCTGGTCCCCGATAGTGTTTATGGCCCGACGCGGCATTTTTGTGACACGCTCCTTCGCCAAGCCGGGGTGGAAACCACCTACTACGTCCCCACCATTGATCCCGATAGCCTTGCCGCCTTGTTCCGGCCCAACACCAAGGTGTTGTTTCTGGAAAGCCCCGGCAGCCACACTTTTGAGATGCAGGATGTCCCGGCGCTTGCCCGGGTCGCGCACGCGCGGGGAGCAGCGGTGCTGATGGACAACACTTGGGGTATCCTCTTCTTCCAACCTTTCGCGCATGGAGTGGATGTTTCGATTCAGGCGCTGACAAAATATGTCGGCGGGCATTCAGACATCATTTTGGGCGGCATCATCACTGCTAGGGACTCGGACTGGGAAAAGATCCGCAACGCCTCGATGACGCTCGGCCAGTATGCCAGCCCCGATGATTGCTGGCTTGCTTTGCGGGGGCTTCGCACATTGGCTGCGCGGCTGAAGCAGCAGATGGAGTCCGGCCTCAAGGTAGCCCGCTGGCTCGCCACGCGGGCCGAAGTTTACCAGGTGCTGTATCCCGCGTTGCCCGGTGCGCCGGGCCATGCCATCTGGCGGCGCGACTATAGCGGCGCATGCAGCTTGTTCGGAGTGGTTTTCCAGCCCGATATTGCAGAAGACTCCATGATAGAAATGATCGACTCCTTGGAACTCTTCGGCATCGGCGCCTCTTGGGGCGGCTTCGAAAGCCTCGCACTGCCGACCACCGGCACGATTCGCCGCACCGCGGCGCCGCCCCCCTTAGCCGGGCCTGCTGCCCGCTTCCATATCGGGCTGGAAGATCCGAACGATCTGATCGCTGATCTCGAACGCGCCTTTAAACACCTGCGGCGGGTTTGAGCACAGCACAGGCCTGACAAATTCCTTCGGCTTCCACCGTGGCGTGGCGCATGGCGAAACCAACATGTCGCGCCGCACGCATCAGGGCTTCATTCACTGCACTATCCTCCAGCTCCAGCACTTTCCCGCAATTTCGGCAGATCAGGAACTGCGCTGAATGATCCTCCCCTTCTCTTGCAAGGCAGCCGACAAAGGCGGAGAGTCGTTCCAACCGATGCACAAAGCCTTGAGAAAGCAGGAAGTCGAGAGTTCGATAGACGGAAGGCGGCGTGGCTCCTGGCCGAAACACGCGGAGCCGGTTGAGAATATCGTAGGCGCCCACGGGGCTTCCCGCGTCTAAAATTGTGCCGAGCACCTGCCGCCGCAGATCGGTTAAGCGCACGCCACGTCGCGCACAGAGTTCGTCTGCGCGTGCTAACAGGGCTTGCGTGCGCTCTAAAAACACGCCATCGGTCTTTGCTTTGGCCATCATCAAGCAAACATAGACAGCTATGCCCGAAGATACCACGCTCTCATTGCTGGCCCTTGTTCGATTTAACGCTGAAGGGCTTGTTCCTGCTATTGCGCAGCAGTACGATACGGGCGAGGTGCTCATGCTGGCCTGGATGAACCGGGAAGCCATCGAGGAAACGCTGAAAACCGGCCAGGTCTGTTACTATAGCCGCGCGCGCGCGAAACTCTGGCGCAAAGGAGAAAGTTCCGGACAGACACAACAGTTGATAGAGATGCGCCTCGACTGCGACGGAGACACTTTGCTGCTTCTGGTAAACCAGAAGGGCGTCGCTTGCCACACCGGACGTAGGACCTGTTTTTATCGTGCCGCAACAAAAGAAGGAATGAAGGAAGTCGTGGCCCAATCGGTAGCGCCTTCCGTGCTCTACGGTCAGAGAAACAACGAATAACGTATTCCTCGCTAGACGTTGCGGCCCACAATCACCGCCTCGTTCCCATTCGCAAAAAGATAAACTTCGGCCGGCATGCCCGCTTGCCGAAATGCGGCAACAATTTCGTCCGCCTTTAGAAGGTGGTTGCCTTGGATATGCTCGGTAAGGTTTTGAAAAGCCATTCCTTTCCGGGACGGATCACGCAGCAGAGCCCGCTCGCTCGGCCAATTGGGCTCCCAAATGACGACAAAACCGCCCGCTTTCAGCTGCGAGCGAAGTTTGGGAAAAAGCACTGCCCGGCGGTCCCAAACATGATGCAGGGCGCGATTCATCGCAATAAGGTCTGCGCGTTCGGGCAATTCATAATCCGCCAGGATATCCCCTTCCACAAATACCAGCCGATCGGCGAACCCTTCGGCTTGAGCCAAGCGCCTTGCCTGAGCAATGTTTTCCGCAAATCCGTCGAGCCCAAGCCCATGCAGATTCGGGTAACGGCGTGCAAGCGCCCGCAAATACCAGCCGTTGCCGCAACCGAGATCAACAGCAAAACCACGATGTGAATTGACCTCGGCAAAGGCAGGCACTGCGGGGCAAATCGTATTCTCGAAGAGGGGAGCAAAATTCCCCTCGAGCATCGCGCCAAACCAGGGGATAATAGTCTCACGTTCTGCAACCACCTGCTCGCCGGGGCGCACCCCGGTCCGCATAAAGGCTGCCGCGCGCTCGGCCATATGCGCACCGAGCATAGTGTGGACGGCAATAGGCATGAGCGACTGTGGCACGCTCGGTCGCATAGCTTGGCCTCGTTCGGTTAAGCAAAAGCGACCGTCCTGTTCATCAAGATATTCGAATGCATAGGCCGCATCGCACCAGCGCGCGACATAGGCCGTATCAAGGTCCAACCGTCTCGCCAAATCGGTCGCATCCGCGAAGCCCATGGTATTTAGTGCTTCGAACAAGCCATTCACGATACCGATGAAGGCCACATGAAGCGCGCTGCTGCCTTGCGCATAGGCGCGAAATTGCTGCTTTAAACTATCGCTCACATTATCCTCTCGCAAAGGAATTAGGACTTAACTCCGCCGCCTGTGTGAACGAGGCGCATGACGATTGGCCATGGTTGCGGCTGCACCCGCGATGATCAACCCCAAAGAGGCGGGTAGCAACCATGCCGGCCGTACCAGGAGGGGGATGCCAATCCAGCTCCACACCCATGAAGGCAAATGAAGTTGCACGATTTGCTGCAGCCGTTGAGGCAAAGTTTCGTCAGCCATCGAAAGGAGCAAAATAAGCGGCAAACTCGGAGAAAACACGGTAGCGAGAGCAAACGCACTCACCAACAAGGCCGCTGCAAGCACTGTCAACGTACGCGTGGCCAGAAGACGCGCCATTCATCCCTCGATCGTTACATAAACAGGCGTTTGTCCTTCTTGTTCGGATAAAGACTTGCAACCCACTCGCCGTAGCCATTGTAAATCTGTGTCGGCACTCTTTCGTCACTTCCTAAAAGCCGTTCCGTAGCTTGGCTCCAACGCGGATGAGAAACTTCCGGGTTTACATTGGCCCAAAACCCGTATTCCTGCGGCGAGACCGTTTCCCAGAATGTATGCGGCTGCCGGTCGGTAAAAGTAATCTTTACCAGAGATTTGGCAGATTTGAAGCCGTATTTCCAAGGTACTACCAAACGAATAGGCCCGCCATTTTGGGGTGGGAGAGGCTTTCCGTAAAGTCCCGTAGCGATAAAAGCAAGCTCGTTATTTGCTTCCTCAATGGTAAGCCCCTCGATATAGGGCCAGGGGAAAAAGGGTTCCGCAACACCGGGCATGTATTTCGCATCAACCAAGCTTTGGAACGCCACGTAACGGGCTGAAGATAAAGGCTGTGCAAGGCGTATTAAAGACGCCAACGGAAAGCCGGTCCAAGGCACGGTCATTGCCCAAGCTTCCACGCATCGGTGCCGATAAACCCGCTCTTCCAAGGAAACTTGCTTGAGCAGATCCTCCATCGCGATCGTGCGGGGTTTACTGACCAAGCCCTCAATGCGAATCACCCACGGGTGCATCGGTAGCCCCTGCGCTGTCTCCCAGATGTCTTTGTCCGAGCCGAATTCGTAAAAATTATTGTAAGTCGTTACGATCTGCGCCGGCGTTATAGGCCGACCAGGATCATAGCGATGGCTGCGGGAGACCATCTGTTGAGTGTGGCCCATCTTCGGCAGAAATGTCGCAAGTGCGGAGCCCAAGCCTATGCCCAGAGTACGCCGCCGCCCAAGAACGAAAGCCTCGGGGGTAGCTTTGCTTTCGGGGATTTCCCAGCCGCGGGCAATCCGAATCAACATGACGATCCCTCCCCACGAAGGAATGAATAGGCCGGGAGGAATACCCTAATGCCCCCACTCGGCCATCCCTTCTCTAAACACTCGAATAAAAAATGGGGGGAACGCGGACACTTACAAGCGCAAAAGCCGCCCAGTCGGTTGCCCGACCGGCGGCTTAGCGAAGGCTATGGGATAAGTGAAAAAGTTCCTATTTTAATGAATCTAAGCGGTCGTAGAGTTTTGCTCGGTCCTCAACGCTGCGGTCGTAGAGTTTTGCTCGGTCCTCAACGCTGCGGTCGTAGAGTTTTGCTCGGTCCTCAACGCTGCGGTCGTGGAGTTCTGCTCGGTTCTCAAGGCCGCCGTGGTTGCGTTCTTGTTCGTCCGAATGGCTGCCACGTTTGAGTTTTGCTCAGTGCGCAAAGCAGCCACCGTTGCGTTTTCTTGTGTCCTTAGCGCTGCAAGTTTTGCATTCGCCTCCGTCCGAACCGCAGCCGATGCCGCCTGAACACTCAATACCGGCAGCGTGTTGCCCGCCACTCCGACAACCATCATGCTGAGAGCGGCAAGGCCTGTTAAAAGCATCTTTTTCATCGTCTTTTTCCTCTTCCATCAACCCGTCCGGAGAGGCGGGCGTTAAGGGTTGTCTATGCGGAGCGGCTTAACGAAGCACCCGCGATGACCTTTATTTAATAACGCGAGTTACTATTAGCAGCGTTATAACAACCTGGCTGGGTTCAAAAGAGTGCATAGCTCTCGCCGAGTACTTGCGGCTCAGTCAAATCTGCCAAAAAATCCGGCTTGCCGCACATCGGAATAATCCGGAATGCCGGCTGGCCCGCTTGGCCGGCTTGCGCTAGCCTATTTATTAAAGACAGGGAGGCAAATGATGCCCTACGTAACCGCCGAAGACGGCGTCCGGCTCTATTATGAGGAGACTGGGCACGGAATACCGCTCATCTTTGTGCATGAATTCGCCGGTGATCTGACAAGCTGGGAGCAGCAACTGCGGCATTTTGGGCAGCGTTATCGTGCCATCGCATTCAATGCGCGGGGGTATCCACCTTCCGACGTTCCCGAACTCCCGGCCCACTATTCCCAAGCCCGTGCAGCGGATGATATCGCCGCGGTGCTGAACGGCTTAGGCATCGCAAAAGCCCATATTGCCGGACTTTCTATGGGCGGCTTCGCAACGCTTCATTTCGGTTTTCGCCATCCGGATCGGGCGCTTTCGCTTTGTGTCGGGGGCTGCGGCTATGGGGCAGACCCGGAGACACGGGCGCAATTTCAGCGCGAGGCGGAATTGATCGCTCAATTTATCACCGCCAACGGCATGGCCGCTTTTGCAGAAAAATACGCCTATGGCCCGACCCGGGTGCAATTGCAAAACAAAGATCCACGGGGTTTTGCCGAATTCAAGGCGAATTTGGCGAAACATTCGGCCCTCGGTTCGGCCAATACGCAATTGAGCATACAGCGGCAAAGGCCATCGCTTTACGACCTAACCGAGGAAATGCGCCGACTCAGCGTACCAACCCTTATCATCCATGGCGATGAAGATTGGCCGTGCTTGAAGCCTGGCTTGCTGATGAAACGAACGATTCCAAGCGCCGCACTGGCCGTGATGCCGAATTGCGGCCATGCCATCAATCTGGAGGCGCCTGATGAATACAATCGCATTCTGGGGGCATTTCTTGCGCAAGTCGATGCCGGGCGATGGCCTTTGCGCGACCCGCGCGCACTAGGCGAATCAGTGACCGGCATGGAACAGAAGTAAACAAAACAAACAGAAAAGGATATGCAGCGGTTTTTGATAGGCCTTGGCCTCTTATTTATTGTGATGGGAATTATCTGGCCCTGGCTTGCGCGATTGGGGCTCGGCCGGCTTCCCGGGGATATTCGGATCGAGCGGCCAAATTTTGTGTTTTTCTTCCCCCTGGGAACGAGTTTGCTTATCTCTCTCGTGCTGACGCTGATTTTGTCGCTTATCGTTTGGTTGTTGCGCAAATAACTGATCGCTGCGGCCGAGAGAGCTGAAACCGGCCCACTGTGGCACGGAGGGTAATTCTATGAATCCCGCTACTCAGTCTGTGGCTTCCTTTATTCCCCCAACGCCCCCGCTGCCGGAAGTGGGACGAGACTGGAAGCGCTTTGGACGCAGATTGCGTGGCAATATTCTGAGCACTTGGCCAAAGGAAGCCTATGAAGAGCCGGTTTGGCGCGGACAGTTGCTTCATCGGCAAGTGCTTTTGCTGAACGATCCGGACGCAATTCACCATGTCTTGGTGGAGAATGTAGAAAACTACCGACGTTCCCCGGCTTCAATACGGATTTTATGGCCCATTGTCGGCAAGGGCTTGCTGCTGGCAGAAGGAGGGGCCTGGCGACATCAGCGCCGCACTTTGGCCCCCGCCTTCGCGCCGAGGGCAACCCCGATCATCTGCCATCATATTGTGCGGCAGACGCAAGAGGTTTTGCCTGATCTCCTCCAGAAGGAAGGAATTCCGGTCGATTTGCTTGCTTTCTTCCAGCAACTCACGCTCGAGATTGCCGGAAGAGCACTCTTCTCGTTAGAAACGCATGCTTTTGGCACACAACTGCGTTCAATGATGGCGTATTACGGGATGGCCTTGAGTCGTCCTTCGTTGCTGGATTTATTGTTTCCGATCGGTATCCCGAGCCCGCGAGACATTTTGCGTTGGCGCTTTCGGAAACAGTGGCTGGGTCTGATCGACCGCATTTTGGATGACCGTTTGGCCTTACCCAAGGAGAACGCGCCACGAGATTTGCTGGATTTCATGCTCGCGGCAAAAGACCCTGAAACTGGCGCAAGCTTTACACGCGCCATGCTTCGTGATGAATTAGCAACGCTGATTGTGGCGGGTCATGAAACGACAGCGGTCGCGCTGTTTTGGACACTTTTCCTTATTGCCCATCTCCCGGAAGAACAAGACAAAATTTTCGAAGAAGTTAGAAATATTCGCTTTGAACCAAATAAAGCGGCAGAAATATTGCCTATACTCACGCGTTGTCGTGCTGTTGTAAGTGAGGCATTACGCCTTTACCCTCCCGCACCCGTCTTGGTACGCCAGGCGATCGCCGACGATCACGCCGGAAGGATTGCCATAGCGGCCGGAACATTGGTGTTCATTGCTCCGTGGATCCTGCATCGGCATCACCGTTTGTGGCAGAACCCCAATGCTTTCGACCCCTCACGGTTCTTTCCCACCGCGCCACCGGCACCGCGTTTTGCCTATCTGCCATTTGGCGCGGGTCCGCGCGTTTGTATCGGCGCGCAATTCGCCCTAGCGGAAGCAACGCTTGTCTTAGGAATGCTGCTGCAGTTATTCACGATCAAGCGCAGCTCAAATGAGCCGGTAATCCCCGTCAGTATTGTTACGATGCAACCCGACCATCCGCCATGTTTCTTCCTTCAGCCGCGATTGTTCGCAGAGAGGACGAGGGCGGCTTAAACTTTGATATATATCATAGTTTGCGAATGATTAAAATCTTAGTTTTGGCATTGCGTCAGCGTTAATGTGTCGCTTTCGGAGGAGCCTCTGGAGAAGCAATCTTGCGCGTCGCCGTGGCTGCATAAATGGGATCGGAGGGCTGAAGCCGATGTCGCTTGCCTTGAACCTGGTAAATTATGGTTGCCTCTTGGCCGAGCACGTTGGCCTTGGCCCATCTGAACTCGATACAGACGAGCTGCTCAGCGCGGCGTGCAGATCAACGAACCTTTGGGATTTCGGGGAAGAGGATATCAGAACCCCGCTCTCAGCGCTCCTGGCAGCCTATCGCAACGAAGCGTCTCTGAGCCCATTCGGACGACGCGCTGCACGTTGGGACGTACTGCGGCTATTGATGAACTTGCTCATCTTGCGCGAGCAAGAACGGCTGCATCCCGAGATTCTGACACAACCGATCGAGCAGCCGATCTTTATCACCGGAGTGCCGCGCAGCGGTACCACGTTTCTCCATGCGCTTTTAGCGGAGGACCCTTCCAATCTTGCCCCACGCTGTTGGCAGACCATTTATCCCTACGCTGTTCCCTCGCGCACTGGCAAAGATACCGAGATAGCGCGAGTCAACCGACAGCTTCGGGTTTTTCGTCGTTTGGCGCCCGAACTAACCAACCTCCATCCACTCGATGCGGAACGACCGCAGGAGTGCACCGAAATCAATGCTCACGTGTTTCGAAGTCTCCGTTTTGACAGCACGCACGAGGTTCCTTCCTATCGTAACTGGCTGCAACAAGCGGGGCACATTCCCGCTTACCGCTTCCACCGGCGTTTTCTTCAGCATTTGCAGCGGCACACCGGCCCGAAACAATGGGTGCTGAAATCGCCCGATCATGTGTTTGCCCTTCCTGCCCTTCTGAAGGTTTATCCCGATGCGCGCCTGGTTCTTGTGCACCGGGACCCGCTGAAAGTTCTACCCTCTGTTGCTCGGTTAACGCAGGTATTGCGCACCCCCTTTGCGAGCAAAGTCGATCCTATGCGGATTGGCCGTCAGGTGAGCCTCGATTGGGCTATCGGAGTTGGGCGCATCATCGAGGCCGCTCAAACTTGGCCCGCTGAACGGATCTTTCACGTGCAGTATCGAACGCTGATCCGTAATCCGATCGATACGGTGGCAAAGCTTTACCGACATTTCGGTATGGGTCTTAGCGCCACGGCAACCGCGCGCATGGAAGCCTTTTTTGCCCAGCTTCCGCGTGGAGGGTATGGGCAGAATAGTTACCGTTTCGAGGATTTCGGCCTTGATCCTGAATTCGAACGGGCGCGTTATCGCGACTATATGCGCGTTTTCGCAATCGAACCCGAAGTGGATGTCGGTCAGACGCAACAAGTACCGTTGAAAGACCTGTCGCTACAAGATCCGGAAGTGAAAGGCAAAGTTCAATTTTTCCACGGGCTGTGAGTACAACAGAACAAGTTCGGACTCCCTCTGGTTTAAGGCCTCTGCGGCTGGCATTCGGATTGTTGCTGGGCGCTGGCCTATTTGCTTTTCTTGTCCATCGCTTTCGGCTCACAGCGGTCTTGGCGCCCTTGCACACGTTGGGCTGGGGTGGGCTCGCGTTGCTCATTGTCAGCCAGCTCGGCCTGATTGTACTTGCGGCTGTCGCCTGGAGGCTCCTCAGCGCATCGCGGGTGGAAGACGGCTGGTGGCGATTCATTTGGGGACGCTTAATCCGAGATTCGGCGTCCCAGGTGTTACCCTTCGTGCAATTGGGCGGCATTGTTGCGGGGGTCCGGGCGATGACGCTTTCCGGATTTGAAAGCGGCTTCGCCATTGCCTCGACCATGGTTGATCTTGCGATCGAATTCGTAAGCGAATTGGTATATGCGGCGCTTGGTCTGGCCTTATTGCGCAGCCTGCGGCCGGATCAGCCGTTTTTCACTGCCCTATCTGGGTTATTGCTAATGCTTGCAGTTCTAGCGGGTGCATTCGTAATCGCTCTTGCCCGAGGAACTCATCGGCTTGCCGGATTCTTTGAGCGCTTCAGCGCAGCCTTTGGTCATAAGTTGCGCGTCATGGCCCACGCAATGCATGCGATCCGCGCCCGGCCTCGCCCTCTTCTGGGCGCGTTCATTGTGCACTTGTTGGCTTGGGTGCTCACGGGCTTGCAAACATGGCTGGCGCTGTGGCTCATGGGGGTTCCCGTGAGTGTCGCCGCCGCCATTATCATTGATAGCCTCACCTTTAGCATCCGAAGCTTGGCTTTTATGGTGCCTGGGGCGCTAGGAGTGCAGGAAGGCGCTTTCGTGCTGATTGGGGGAATTTTCGGCGTTAGTCCTTCCGCGGCGCTGGCACTTTCACTCGCCCGCCGCGCACGTGACATTGCGATTGGAGTTCCGGTTTTGTGCGCCTGGCAGCTTGCGGAAGGCAAAAGACTTTGGCGGCGCCATAGCTCCCTTGCATCACAGCCGCGGCGGTAGGGGGGTTATCAGCTTCAATCCCCCCATATAAGGTTGAAGAACTTCCGGAACGGTAATCGTGCCATCGGAGTTTTGATAGTTTTCCAATACTGCAACGAGCGTGCGTCCAACCGCGACCCCAGAGCCGTTCAGTGTGTGCACGAAAGTAACGCCTTTTCTGTCAGCTTTGCGAAATCGTGCATTCATTCGGCGCGCCTGAAAGTCCCGGCAATTGGAACACGAACTGATCTCACGCCAGGCGCCTTGTCCGGGCAACCACACTTCAAGATCGTAAGTTTTGGCGGCACTGAAGCCGGTATCCCCAGAACAAAGCAGGACCCGGCGATAAGGTAAGTTCAGCGCCTCCAACACTTTTTCCGCGCACGAGGTCATACGTTCGTGCTCGGCAGCGCTCTGCTCGGGAGTTGTGATGGAGACCAGCTCCACTTTGCGAAACTGGTGTTGGCGGAGCATGCCTCGCGTGTCCCGTCCGGCCGCGCCGGCTTCGCTCCGAAAGCAGTCCGTAAGCGCTGTAAAGCGCAGCGGAAGCTGCCGTTCATCCAGGATCTCTCCGGCAACGAGGTTCGTGAGGGGCACCTCGGCCGTGGGAATAAGCCATCGATCGTCTGTCGTAACAAAAAGATCCGCTTCAAATTTCGGCAACTGTCCAGTTCCGTAAAGAGCCGCTTTGTTTACGAGCAAGGGGACGGAAACTTCCTCGTATCCATGTTCACGAGTGTGTAAATCGAGCATGAATTGGCCAAGCGCTCTCTCCATCAATGCCAACGTTCCGCGCAAAATCACAAAGCGGCTGCCGGAGAGCTGTGCCGCTTTCTCGAAATCCATCATTCCGAGCCGCTCGCCCAACTCAAAATGCTCGATGGGCTGGAAACTGAACACAGGCAGTGACGGAGGTGCTTTCACGACAACGTTGCCACGCTCGTCTTCGCCCTCAGGGACGTCATCATCGAGAACATTGGGTAGGCGTTCCAGGGCAAAGCGTATTTCCGCCTCAACCCTTTGCGCCTCTGCCTCCAGCCGCTCGATTGCCTCGCGCAGAGCAGCAGCCTCAGCCTCCAGAAGACGGGTATCCGCCCCCGCGCGCTTTCCCTCCCCCACTTCCCGTGCCAGCGCATTGCGCCGTGCTTGATGTTCCTGCAGGGCTGTCAATACGCTTCGCCTCTCGCTATCGAGACGCAGAAGCGTCTCGCTTGCTGGCGGCAAACCACGTCGGCGAAGCATTGCATCAAACCCCGTTGGGTCCGCACGCACCATTTTTAAGTCGTGCATAATTTTATTCCTCTACCGGCTTTGGCTCTACCATTCGCGCTGCGAATATTGAAATTTCATAAAGCAGTATCAGCGGAAGAGCGAGACCGGTTTGTGTCAATACATCCGGCGGGGTAAGAATGGCCGCGATGACAAACATTATAACGTAGGCGTAGCGGCGCTTTCGTGCCAAGCTCTTGGAGGTTGTTAAACCAACCTTTGCCATAAGGGTAAGAGCGACCGGTAATTGGAAAGCAATCCCGAAAGCCAGAATGAGCTTCATTACCAATCCAAGGTATTCACTTACCTTTGCTTGCAACTCGATCGGCAATCCACCCGCACCATTAGGAGATTCAAAACTCAGAAAGAAGCGAAACGCAACGGGAAAGACGAAAAAATAGGCAAGCGCCGCGCCCAAAATAAACAGTATCGGCGTTGCAACCAGAAAGGGGAGTAAAGCGCGCTTTTCGCTTCGGTAAAGTCCCGGCGCAATAAATAACCAAAGTTGCATGGCAATGACCGGAAAAGCCAGGAACGCGCCGCCGAAAGCTGCCACTTTGACGTATGTAAAAAAAGCCTCGTAAAGCGCGGTAAAAATAAGCCTACGATCCGGTCCTCCGTGTTCCTGCAAAATACGCGCCAAAGGACGCGCCAAAAACGAGTAAATCGGCAGCGAAAAATGGTAGCAAACAGCAAATGCAACGACAAATGCAGCCAAAGACCATAATAACCGCCGCCTGAGCTCGATTAAGTGATCGAGCAGCGGCATCGGCTTATCGTTGATGGGATCTTCAATATCGCGCGGCGCCACGTTGTTCTACTCAGTTTTCTATGCGTGTCTCGTGATGCTGGGTGGAATGAACGAAGGAAGCTGCTCTGCTGCCTGCCGGGGTGCCGGCGGGGTGCTTCCTGGGGGAATAAATTCCGGCGGGGTCGGTTCGGAAGCAACGTAGTCGGAATGCGAAATCGCCGCCGTTTCAGGAATCGGAACGCCTTGAACGCTGGCCGGAGAAGCCGGAGAAACAGAACCTTCTAGCGGGTTTTCGGCAAATGTCGCACGCAACGAACCGTCCGGATCCACGGTGCGCTCAACTTCAGCCCGGAGATCAAAATTACGGATTTCGTTCAACTGCTCCCGCACCTCGTTAAGGTTCGCCTCTCGCATCATTTCATCTACATGGCTTTGGAATTCCGCAGCCATTCGTCGCGCTTTGCGGATAACATCTGTTACCGCCTTTATCGCTGCCGGCATATCTTTCGGTCCGATAACGATCAGCGCCACAACGCCAATCAGGGCAATCTCCGACCAGGCAAAATCGAACATAGGTCCTGTGTGCTCCTGCACGCGGCTAATAGTAAATTGCTGGCCTAGGCATCTTCCGCTGCCACATGAGGCTCCGTTCTAGCAAATGGGCCGGTTTCCAGGAATAAATCTTCTTGCAGCGGCAATTCTCCAAGATTTCGCAACCCAAAATGCGCAAGAAACGCTTCCGTCGTGCCCCATAATGTGGGGCGTCCCGGCACCTCTTTCCGGCCGCATGGGGCAATCAACCCGAGCTCCAACAAAATATCCAGCGTTTGCTGCGAAAGGCTTGCTCCTCGAATTTGTTCAATCTCGGCACGTGTCAAGGGCTGATGATAGGCGATAATGGCCAGGGTCTCCATGGCCGCTCGGGGCAATCGCCGCGGCGTTTCCACAACCTTGCGAACCCACTCCGCGAGGTCCGGTGCGGTGCGGAATTGAAACCCGCCCGCAACCTCCACAAGCTCCACCCCGCGGCCGTTATACCGCGCGCGGAGGGCTGTTAAAACCGCTTCTGCCTCGATTGCCTCGGGAAGGAACTGTCCAAGAGTGCGCGCGCTTATCGGAGCGGTCGCAGCGAACAGCAGCGCCTCGGCCATGCGAAGTGCGTCCTCGGAAACCTGTGAATTCTCGGTCATTGGGCTTGCCATCCTTCCCGGGCGGGATGCAGCCAAACTTGCCCAAATGGCTCCTGTTGCCGAAGGCGGAGCTTTCCTGCCCGTGCCAGTTCCAGCCCTGCCACGAGCGTGCTGGCCAAAGCTGCGCGGCGTTCTAGGGGGGTCGTTAAATGCGGGGGCAGAAATTCTTCCAAGCTTCTCCAATCCCGCACGTCGTTCAGCATTGCTGCAAGGCGTTGCAAAGCATCTTGGATGCGCCAAAGCGCAAGTCTTGGCAGGACATAAGGTCTCCTCGCTAAATTGCGACGCAGGGCATCACGATAGGCGCGCAGCAAGGCAGGTAATTCCGGAAGAAGCCAAAACCGCCGTTCGTTCGTGAAGCTTTCCGGCATCCCACGCCCAAATACGTCTCTCCCCAATATCGGTCGCGCCGAAAGCCAGGTTGCCGCGGCACGCATCGCCTGCAAGGTTTGCAGCCGCGCTGTGAGTGTGCTCTCCGCCTCAGCCGCCAGCTCGGATTCCAAGGGATCATTCGGAACCAGCAGTCGAGACTTGAGCCAGGCAAGCCACGCAGCCATAACCAACCACTCGGCAGCCAACTCCAAGTGGAGTGCTTTGGCGTTCTCAATCACGTCCAGATATTGTTCCGCCAACGCCAAAATAGAAATCCGAGCAAGGTCAAGCTTTTGGGCTCGTGCAAGTTCCAGCAACAAATCCAGCGGGCCTTCAAACCCGTCGAAACGCAGGAGCAATTGTCTGGTTTCTTCTCGCTCAGACACTGATAGGCGCTCCCGCAAGGCGCATCACGATTTGGAGCGCTCGGCTCAATACCACATTCAGCGCTGTACCGACCGGATCGAAAGCAAGACCGAATTCACGCAGAAGCGGGGGCAAAACAAACACAAACACCACGACAAGCAAGATTCCTATGCGCTCCAATTTTGCCCATTGCCATGCCAAATTTCTCGGCAGCAATCCAACCATAATACGTCCTCCGTCCAAAGGAGGAATTGGCAACAGGTTGAAGAGGCCCAGGGCCAAATTGGCGAGAATAAAGTTAAAGAAGAGCGTTGCAAATAAGCTCGCGATACCCCTGGGCCAATCAAACACGAGACGTAGGGCAAATGCTCCGAGATAGGCCAGAACAAAATTCGCCGCCGGTCCTGCAGCTGCCACTACCATCATGCCTTGCCGAGGATTACGAAATTTCCAGGCGGCTACGGGCACGGGTTTGGCCCAGCCAAATAAAAAAATCACGCGGCCCGTCGTCAGAAGCTGTAGAAAAATCAGGATACCAGGCAGGACTATCGTCCCGACCCGATCAATATGACGAAGAGGGTTAATGGAGAGCCGCCCCTCGCGCGCGGCTGTATCATCCCCCATGGCCAGTGCCGCATACCCATGCGCAGTTTCGTGCAAGGTAATGGCCAACGCCGCAGGAATAATCGCGAGCAGAAGTTCAATGACGCCGTTCACGCAATAAAAACTCTCTTTCGGCTGTTAATGCCGCCAGATCGAGGGAAAGACGAGAAATTTCGGCCTTTTGACGCCCTGCCGCAAGACGGTCGGCCGCCGCAGACGTAATCCAAGGGCAATCGGCAAGCAATTCCGCCGTCTCTTCAAGCTCGCCGCTACAATGGAGCACAAGGTCGCAGCCGGCACTAAGCGCGGCTCCCGCCAATTCTCCCAATGGGCCCCGAAGAGCCCCCATCCCGAGATCGTCGGAGATTAAAACGCCTTGCCAGCCGATCCGGCCGCGAATGATTTGCTCGATGACGCGCCGCGAGAGTGTGGCGGGTAGAGCAGGGTCAAACGCGGTATAGACAATATGCGCCGTCATTGCCCAAGGGAGGTGCGCATTTTCTGCAAACGGCACAAGATCTGCGTCAAGGTTTGAGGCATCGACCTGCGGGAGCTCCTGATGGCTGTCAACCTTGGCACGTCCGTGGCCGGGAATATGTTTCGCCACGGGCTGGATGCCTGCCGCCAAGAGCCCCTCGGCCATCGCTCCGCCAAGAAGAGCCACCGTCTTGGGATCTCCCGAGAAAGCCCGATCGCCGATGACGGCGTGAGCCCCCGGAACACGAAGATCAAGAACGGGGGCGTTCACGACCTGAAACCCTCCGGCGGCGCATTCATAGCCGATCAACGCGCCGGTCAGCCATGCGGCACGCTTACCGGCAATAGGGTCGCGCTCAAACAATAAACCCAGCGTTTCTGCCGAGGGATGCGCCAGCCAATGCGGAGGCCTTAGCCTCGCGACGCGTCCGCCTTCTTGGTCAACCATCAGGATAGCGTCTTGCGGGAGGATTTCGCGTAAATCAGCGACCAAGCTCGCAAGTTGGCGAGGATTTTCGATATTCCGGCCAAACAGAATCACCCCTGCAGGCTCTTTGGCGCGCAACAGCGCTGCCTCTTCCGCACGAAGCGTAACGCCGGCAATGCCGACAATGGCAGCCCGCATCCTTTTCCCCAAGTCCTTGGACTTTTCCCCGAGCTCTCAGAATCGGGCGACCGCGCAATCCGCTGCCTTGGCGCGAAGACGGCGGCAAAATCCCTCCGCATCGCTATAACTGGCAAAGCCGTCCGTCCGCACGCGCCAAAACGTGCGCCCCTGAAGCTCCACTCGGGAGATAATCGGCTTCCGATTGCGAAGCAATTCAGGAAACTTGTGCAAAAGCCGCTCCCATTCTGCCCGTGCAGCCGCCTCTGTCGGCAGCGATGCAAGCTGCACCTCTTGATTGCGTGAGAAAGCCTCGGAGCGAGTCGCACCGATCTTCGCCGGCGTTGCGGCGGTAGCGCCGGTATTCGGCGTTGCCCGGCTTCCATGAGCCAAGCCCGCTCCTGCAGCTACCGCTGTTCCTGGTTCCATTTGGGGCGAGGGAACACCCGGGCTCACCGCTCCATTTGAGGGCTTATTGAGATCGGAATTCATCTGCCGTTGCGCAGCCAGCGCCTCGACCGGAGATGTAGTCTCAGTGCCGGATGCGACCGAAGACTCGGCTGTGCCGGCTCCGGAGTTTCCCCCAGCGTTTCCTTCCGCCCTTTCGAGCATCTGCGGAGCCGGTTTTTCGGCCGAAGCCGCAAGGTGAGCCGCTCCGTCGTCCCCCTGGCCTGAGAGAATATCCGAATCTGCCTCGGCGATCTTCATTCCGCCCGCGTCCTGCGGTTTTACCCGGATAGGACCATTCTCCGGAGCGATCACCGGCACCCCGGACGGGCTCCCCCCTATGTTCCATGCCACGAGAAAAAGCAGCAACACTGCTCCTATAGCTCCCGAGGTAAGGGCGAGGCGCTTGGTGGTGGGATCCATTCCACCACGACGCGGTATGCGATACGTCGGTGGCGGAATTTCCAATTCTTCGCGCGAAAAGCTGTTGCCTTTACGGACTTCGCTGGTCATTGATCAGCGCATCTCCTCGACAGGAGTGACCCCCATTACCGCGAGGCCGGAGCGGATGACCACCGCTGTAGCTGCTACCAAGGCAAGCCGCGCCAGGGTCAGCTCTCGCGCATCGGCGAGCAAAAAACGCAGCGCGGCATCATCTCGGCCTCGGTTCCATAGTGTATGAAAATCGGCGGCCAAGTCATAGAGGAAAAACGCAATTCGATGAGGCTCGCGCGCGAGGGCAGCGGTTTCCACCGTGCGCGGCCAGGTGGCAAGGCGGCGAATGAGCCCAAGCTCCCCTTCATCGGTTAAAGCATCGATCGGCGCTTCTGCTAGGGCCGCTTCGTCCAGAGCGGCCTCCCCAAGCTGTTGGGCTGCCAGACGCAAGACCGAGCGGCATCGTGCGTGTGCGTATTGCACATAGAAAACGGGGTTCTCCCGGGTTTGTGCCAATACCGCTTCGAGATCAAACTCCATCTGTGCGTCGTTCTTGCGTGTGAGCATAATGAAGCGGATCACGTCGCGCCCGACCTCGTCGATGAGGTCTCGCATCGTCACAAAGGTTCCTGCGCGCTTGGACATACGAATAGGCTTGCCGGCCCGCAGGACATGCACGATTTGGCAGAGCAACACCTCAAGCTGCGCGCGTCCGTCAGGCGCCAAAGCCCGAACGGCTGCCTGCATACGGGGCACATATCCCCCGTGATCGGCGCCCCAGACATTGATCATGATTTGCGCACCGCGCGCGATTTTATCCTGGTGATAGGCGATATCACTGGCAAAATACGTAAAACTTCCATCCGACTTGCGGAGCGGGCGGTCGACGTCGTCGCCGAATTGGGTGGCCCGAAAGAGAAGCTGAGGGCGCGGCTCCCAATCATCGGGCAGTTTGCCCTTTGGGGGCTCAAGCACCCCTTCATAAACAAGACCACGCGCGGCAAGCTCCGCGATGACTTTTTCAACGGCACCCGCTTCCACCAAAGCACGTTCGGACGTAAAGATGTCATGCTCAACACCAAGCGCGGCGAGGTCTTCGCGGATGCTTTGCATCATTGCTGCGACAGCGGTGTTGCGCACCGGCTCAAACCATACGGCCGGATCGGCAATACTCAGGTCCGGGCCGGCCAAACTGGGCCCATGAGTCCGCGCCAACGCCTCTCCAACCGGAACAAGATATTCCCCCTGATATTGCAGACCGCCGGGCACTTTGGCCGAAAACTCTTCGGCACTGATGGGATTGCCGAGCGCTTGCAGGTATCGCCAGTAAGCAGCCCACGCCAGAGCCGTAATCTGGGAGCCGGCGTCATTCACGTAAAATTCTTTGGTAACTTTATAACCAGCCTTTTGGAGCAGTCGCGCAACGGCATCCCCCACCACGGCGCCACGGCAATGCCCAATATGCATCGGCCCCGTCGGATTTGCCGAGACGTATTCCACATTCACGCGCGTGCCATTGCCCACCGAGCTATCACCATAGGCTTCTCCGGCGCGAAGGATCAACGGAATCTGGGCGCGCCATGCCTGAGGTTTCAATCTGATATTAACAAAGCCGGGCTTGGCCCACTTGGCTGATGCAACCTCCGGCCTTGCCGTAAGTCCTTCCGCCAGTGCTGCCGCCAGCTCCGCCGGCGCCTTCCGTGCCGCTTTCGCCACAATAAAAGCCGCATTCGTGGTCAGTTCACCGTGTTGGGCCTCGCGCACCGAACTCACTTCCACGCGTGCGAGGACTTCCTCGGTTACGGACGGAACAAGCTCCGTCAGGACAGCAAGCACGCTTTCGCGCACCTGCGCATAAATGTTTTGGTCCATAGGCAACCTTAGCTAGAAAAAAAGGGATCGGTCAGACGCCGATGTTCATCCATCGCAAAACGATCGGTCATCCCGGCAATATAATCGCATACGACTTGAGCCGCCTGCGCCGAGCCGGCCGCCCCTGCCCGTTCCCGCCATTCGTCGGGAAGGAGCATGGGATCAGCGTAAAAAAGGCTAAATAACTCCCGGGTCAGGCGCTTGGCCTTGCCTGCCATCCGACGCAGCCTCCAGTGCCGATACATCCGTGTGTAGAGAAATGATTTGATCCGCAGGTTGGCCTCCGCCAACGACGGACTGAAGGCCACTACGGGTCTTTGTGCATGGCGAATCGCATCAGCATCGCGTGGGGCCAAGGCTTCCAGGCGGGCATTGGTCTCGGCAATCACGTCCCGTATCAGGGTGTTGATCACTCGCCGAATAGTCTCATGACGCAAGCGGGAGATTTCCCGCTCGGAGCAAACACGCCGAGCGGCGGCATATGCCTCCCCCACAACGGGAAGCTCGGCAATCTCGGCAAAGGTAAAAAGCTGTGCACGCAGCCCATCATCGAGATCATGGCTATGATAGGCTATGTCGTCGGCCAATGCCGCGATTTGTGCCTCCGCTGACGGGTAGAGATGGAGTTCCAGAGGATGGCGTGCATTATAGGCGGCGACATAAGGGGGCGGATCGTGGAGCGGACCGTTGTGTTTGGCGAGGCCTTCGAGGGTTTCCCAAGTGAGATTCAACCCATCGAAGCCGGCATAACGGCGCTCGAGTTCGGTGACCACGCGAAGCGACTGGGCATTGTGGTCGAAGCCGCCAAACGGCTCCATGAGTTGCGCAAGCGCCTCCTCCCCCGCGTGCGCAAAGGGCGGATGCCCCAAATCGTGCGCCAACGCCAAGGCTTCGGCCAAATCCTCCTCAAGGCCGAGTGCCCGTGAGATAGAACGCGCAATTTGCGCTACCTCGATAGAGTGGGTTAACCGGGTGCGAAAGAAATCGCCTTCGTGGCTGACGAAAACTTGCGTTTTGTATTGCAGTTTGCGAAATGCCGCGCTGTGGATAATACGGTCTCGGTCGCGTTGCCAGGGCGTACGCGTTTCCGATTCCGGCTCGAGGTAAAGCCGTCCTCGCGCTGTTTCGGGGCGCACAGCCCAGGGCGACCGTGCAGAGGGGTAAGGTGGTGCCGCCATCTTCGCTTGCGGGTTAGCACCTCGCGGGACACCCTTCAATCCGGGACGTCATTGGCTTATGTTTTATGCATGTCCAGCAGTGTTGATCAGCCTGTGTTTTCCATCTCTACCCGAGCTGCGGCCCGCCTCACAGAGGTTGCTCGCGCCGCCGCCAAGGAAACCGGGGCACAGCCCGCGCTCAGGGTGGAAGTGCTGGCCGGCGGATGTAGCGGCTTTCAATACCGCTTTGCCCTTGACGAAAACCCAAAACCCGACGACGTCATCATTGAGCGGGATGGTGCACGCGTGATCATCGACCAGGCAAGCCTGGAATTGCTTCACGGTGCCGAGCTCGACTTCACCGAAGCGCTGATGGGTAGCCATTTCGCGATCCGGAACCCGAACGCTGCTTCGTCGTGCGGTTGCGGATTGAGTTTCGCAATCGATTGAAACTCATGAAGCTTGCGACCTGGAACGTTAACTCGATCCGGATTCGGGAGTCGCAGGTACTCAGATGGATCGGTCGGGTCGAGCCGGATATTCTCTTACTTCAAGAAATCAAATGCGAGGAGCAGGCCTTCCCTACGGCCCGTTTCTCCGAGCTTGGCTATCAAACCGTCGTCGTGGGTCAAAAGGCTTACAATGGCGTTGCGGTGCTCAGTCGGATGCCGTTTACTGTTCGGCATCGCGGATTGCCGGGCCTTCCCCCGGAAGATACCCAGGCGCGCTATCTCGAGATCGAGACGCAAAGTATCCATATCTGCAATCTTTATGTTCCAAACGGCAATTCCGGCGGCGAAGCGGGTTTTGCCTATAAACTCCGATGGTTGGAGCTTTTGGCACGGCACGCGCAGGCTTTGCTAGAAGCCGATCTTCCCGTCATTCTTGCCGGAGATTTCAACATATGCCCCACCGATAACGATTTCGCGCCAGGGGCGCTTGCTGCCGATGACGCGCTGCGGAGGCCGGAAAGTCAGGCAGAGTTTTTTACGTTGCTCTGGCTCGGGCTTACTGACGCCGTTCGCGAGCTCTGGCCAGGTCAAGCCATCTATACGTTCTGGGATTATCAAGGCGCAGCGTGGCAGCGCGATCTTGGTCTTCGGATCGATCACACCCTGCTTGCGCCAACTTTGGCCGAAGCTCTTGTGAAAGCAGAACCGGACCGCAGCGTGCGGGGCGAGGCCCAGCCTTCCGACCATGTGCCCGTCTTCATCGAGCTCGCTCTTTAAGCCTGCGGCATCCCAGAGAAGCGTAGTTGATACGCCGTACCGGCCATGAAATTTCGTCGTGAGGCGAACGAACGCTTGGAGAGGGAGCAACCCCCGGAGAGCAATGCCATGGAGCGGCCTGAAGTTCCGGCGGCGCATTATCGTGAGCCGCAAAAAGATACTTATCTGTCTCCTGGGAAAATTGGGGCAGACTCGCTCTCGGCCAGCTGCCCTATGCCGCTGGTAAGCCTCCCTGCCGGTAAACGCGGCCCCCTAAAAGGCGTAACTTGTCACTCGCGTTGATATCCAAATTGGGTTACCTTTTCCGCGCTCAACGCGAGGGACAATGCAGACTCATTCTACACGCAGAAAATCAACAGTAGATGAAAGTAAGTTATTGATTGCATCCGACAAATATCTGAAAGAGAAACGTATAATACCAAGCATGCATCCGAAACCCCGTCGGTTTCATGGAGCTCGCCCCCCGGCTCGCTCATTATCCGCTCTTCCCTCTTGCGGCCAAAAACAAGACTCGAATCTTTACTACCGAAGTTTGATGGGTCCTCTGCGGGCCATCCGGCGGTGTTGCCTACTGCTCGGCTGGACCTTACTGGCCATTCCGATCCAAGCCGTGCTCATTCGCCTTCCAGGGCCCGGGAAGGCTCGTTTTGCTCGGGTCTACTGGTCGCTTGTCCTTCGCATTCTGGGCGTCAAGGTTCGGGTTATTGGCACGCCCGCGAAGCTCGCTATTCGCAGGGAACGCCCGGTTATTTTCGTCGCCAACCATTCTTCATGGCTCGATATTCCAGTGCTGGGCGGTACCCTTTTCGCTTGCTTCGTTTCGAAGGAAGACATCGCGCACTGGCCGATGATCCGAACGATAGCCCGGCTTGGGCGAACGGTTTTCGTCAGCAGACAGCGGACAAGCATCGAGCGCGAGCGCGAGGAAATGCGCATGCGGCTGGCGGAGGGCGACAATCTCGTCCTTTTTCCGGAAGGGACAACCTCCGACGGTAGTCGCGTGCTGCCGTTCCGCTCGACTTTTCTCTCGGTCGTAGAGGGCTTGTCCGGGACGCAAAGCACGCTTCCCCCGCTCGTGCAACCCGTGTCCGTAGCTTACGATAGGCTTTGGTGGTTGCCTACACAGCGTTGTCATCGGGCTCTTTTTGCCTATTATGGCAATCACACGATCGGCTCGCACTTTTGGCGTTTGGTGCAAAATACCGGCATGCGAGCGAGCGTTTTGCTGCATGAACCTATCGACCCTACCTTTTTTCCGGACCGAAAGGCTTTGGCCCAAGAGCTTCAGGCCCGGGTTGCCGCGGGGGCGGCAATGCTCAGGCAGAATCGTGATGCGGTTCCGCTTTCGCCCCCCGCTCCCCTTGGCTTCTACCGCACCACTTCCGCGGAAACATAACCCTTTGATTGACACCCATGCGCTTCAACTTTTGTCTGGTATGCCCACCCTACAAAGCCGAACCCAATGCTGCCTTCGGAAACATGTCGCGTCTTTGGCATATCCTGTCATATCTCGATGCTCGGTCCGGACCGCAACGGTGAGCGAGGAGTAGGCAAAAAGCTATGGACGTCATCGCTGGCCCCGCGGCGCAAACACCTTCGCTCGCCCGAAATATCGAAATGCAAGAATCATTGATGGAGAATTCGATCCCAGGAGGACCGCGAACAAACCGGCGAAGGGTGCATGTTTTGACCTGGGGCTGCCAAATGAACGTTTATGACAGCACCCGCATGGTTGAGGCGATCGCCCCCTTAGGTTTTTCGGAAACTGAGAATCCGGCTGAGGCGGATCTTGTGATTTTGAATACGTGCCATATCCGCGAGCATGCCACCGAGAAGGTCTTCAGCGAGCTTGGCCGCCTTCGCCTCTACAAAGAAGCCCGAGCCCGCAAGGGGAACCGGATGGTCTTGGCCTTGGCGGGATGCGTGGCTCAGGCCGAAGGAGAGCAAATTCTGGCCCGCGCACCTTATGTTGATCTGATCGTCGGCCCTCAGAGTTATCATTATCTTCCGGGCTTGGTTCTGCGTGCGCAAAAGGGCGAGACCGGCATCGTAGCCACCGACTTTCCGCCCGAAAGCAAGTTCTCATACCTCCCTCTCAAAGAAACAGAAGCAAACCACCGCAAAATTTCGGCGTTTTTGTCCGTTCAGGAAGGATGCGACAAATTTTGCAGCTTCTGCGTGGTCCCCTACACCAGGGGGGCTGAGTATAGTCGCTCCGCCGCAGAGATTTTGGCCGAGGCCCGTACGCTCTTGGCCCACGGAGCGCGAGAAATCGTGCTTTTAGGCCAAAATGTAAATGCCTGGCATGGAGAGGGTCTCGACGGCCGAACCTGGAAGCTCGGCCGGCTGATACGAGCCTTGGCAGAGCTTCCGGGCCTCGTGCGGCTTCGTTACACCACCTCCCATCCTCGGGATATGGATGCCGATCTGATCTCCGCCCACGCAGAAGTCGGGGTGCTTACGCCATTTTTACACTTGCCTGTGCAATCCGGGTCAGACCGAATTCTTTCGGCAATGAACCGGCGGCATTCTCGGGCCGATTATCTCCGCCTGGTTGAGCGCATTCGCAAATCCCGCCCGGATATCACCCTTTCCTCCGATTTTATCGTCGGTTATCCGGGCGAGACGGATGCCGACTTCGAGGACACGCTCTCGCTCATCAGGTCGGTCGGGTTTGCGCAGGGCTACGCGTTCAAGTTTTCGCCGCGACCTGGGACACCAGCCGCAAATGCCGCTGCGCAGACGCCGGAAGACGTGAAAAATCTCCGCTTGAAACAGTTGCAAGCGGTGTTGCGTGAGCAGCAACACGCTTTTGCCGGCTCTTGTGTGGGGCGCGTTCTTCCCGTGTTGTTTACGGATAAAGGGCGCCACCCGGGTCAAATTTTAGGAAGAACGCCTTATATGCAGCCTGTGCATGTCACGGGTCCCACGACCTATATAGGAGCTGAGGTTTCCGTTCGGATCGAACACGTTCATCCGAATTCGCTCTCCGGTGTGGTGGTCAATACTTCGCCTTCTTGAGAGGAGCAAAGCCGCGCTTGAATTACCCGTCTTCCCCTTCCCAGACTCTCGGCCGCACGACGCAGAACCATGCCGTCACCTTGCAGTTTCCCGACAACCTTTTGCTGCCGCTTTTGCTCGGCGATCACGACAGACACCTCGTGCGCCTAGAGCAGCGCCTTGGCGTCAGGTTATCGTGTCGCGGCAATAGGATTGCCATATCCGGCGATCCAAGCCGTGTTGGGAGTGCGCAATCGGCGCTGCGTGAGCTTTACGGGCGTTTGGAACGGGGACTCGGTATCAACGCAAGCGATGTTGACGCTGCCATACGCCTCGCTCTGCCCGAGAACGAGGAAGTCGACTCGCTCCCCACGGATTTGCCCGCCATTCACACGCGGCGGGGCGCGGTGGTGCCGCGAAGCGCCAGACAAGCGAAATACATGGAGCTCTTAAGCCGGCATGACATGGTTTTTGCCCTCGGGCCGGCGGGAACCGGGAAAACCTATCTTGCCGTTGCGCAAGCGCTGGCAATGCTCCAAGCCGGTCATGTCGACCGCATCGTGCTTTCCCGCCCGGCGGTAGAAGCCGGGGAACGGCTCGGTTTTCTCCCTGGCGATATGAAAGAGAAAATCGATCCTTATTTGCGACCTCTCTATGATGCCCTCTACGATCTCCTCCCTGCGGAACAGGTTGCACGTCGCTTAAACAACGGTGAAATCGAAATTGCCCCGCTTGCTTTTATGCGTGGTCGCACTCTAGCGCACGCCTTCGTAATTTTGGACGAAGCACAAAATACGACGCCCATGCAAATGAAGATGTTTCTCACCCGTATGGGCGAAGGGGCGCGCATGGTGATCACCGGAGATCCGAGCCAAGTTGATCTTCCGAGAGATCAAGTCTCCGGTCTTGTTCACGCTCTCACTATCTTGGAAGGCGTGAAAGGGATTGCGGTTGCGCGCTTTGATGAGCGCGATGTCGTCCGGCATGAACTCGTCGGGAGGATCGTCGCTGCATACGCACGGGCAGAAGACTCCTCGCCTCCCGCACCGAAAGTCAGGCGTTCGCGGCAGGAAAAATCGCTGTCGAACAATGCAAACGGAGATGGGCAGTAGCACCGATCAGACGGCCGGCTCAGCGGTCATCATTGAAGAGCCGCAGTGGCGAAGAGTTATCCGAAGACCGGAACAATTCATTCGCCGCGCGCTTGCGGCGACGCAGGTGCATGCCGAAGTCGTCCTAACATCGGACCGCGTCGTTCGTAAGCTCAACCTCCGTGACCGGGGAAAAAACAAGCCGACTAATGTCCTTACCTATCCGCCGGTGAAACCCGGTTTCGCCGGAACGATCGTGCTTGCTTTCGGAACAGTCCGCCGCGAAGGCATCGCCATGAACAAAAGGCTTATGAACCACTTCGCCCATCTTGTGGTGCACGGTGCGCTTCATCTGCGCGGCTTCGACCACGACAGAGCCGGTGCTGCGCGGCGCATGGAAATGATTGAAACACGGCTTTTGCACCGGCTCGGCGTACCCGACCCGTGGAAGCGCATATGAAAGAGCCTCCAACAAAGGACGTGCCCCGCACGAGCACGCGGCTGCGCTTGTTCGACAAACTGATTAGTATCTTCACAAAGCGTCCAAGCGAGCAAAGCGTCCGCGAATCCATTGCCGAGTTGGTTGAAGAAGCCTCCGTGCCCGGCGGTTCCAGCACAATACAAACGCTTGATCGGCAAGAGCGAGCGTTAATCGCCAACGTCCTGCGATTGCGTGAAATAGTGGCCGACGACGTTATGGTCCCACGCGCCGATATCGTTGCGATCCCCGCCGACATATCCCTTGAATCTTTAATGGCGCTCATTCGGCAAGAAGGGCACTCCCGCTTGCCCGTTTACCGCGAACAATTAGACGACATCATCGGGATGGTGCATATTAAAGACGTTTTTGCTTATGTGGGAACGCCGGAAGCTTTCCGCCTAGACGCCATCTTGCGAAAGCCGCTCTTTGTTGCACCCCAAATTCCCGTTCTCGACTTGTTGTTGCAAATGCGGCAAGCGCGCATGCACCTCGCGCTTGTGGTGGACGAATATGGCGGTATCGATGGATTGATAACCATCGAAGACTTGGTGGAAACGATTGTCGGTGATATTGCCGACGAGCACGATGAAGTCGAAAAACCCATGATAACCGAGCGTGCCGATGGTTCGCTGGACATCGATGCCCGCTTGCGTTTGGAGGACTTTGAAGCCCGCGTGGGAACAGTTCTCACCGATGAAGAGCGGGCTGCAGATATCGATACCGTCGGAGGTCTTGTTTTCACTCTTGCCGGACGTGTACCCGCACGCGGGGAAGTCATCGGGCATCCATCGGGCATTGAATTTCGCGTTCTAGAAGCCGATGCACGCCGGATTCGGCGTTTACGCGTAAAAAAGATTGCAACCGCTGCGAATGCCCCCACCGAAAACCCGCCCGTTTCGAACAAATGATGTTTTTGGAAATAAACAAAACACGCGGTTTGCTCAAATACCGCTTTTGGGGTCGCTATCGTGTTCGACAACAGAACGGAGTTTTTGAAAATCTTCCGCTATGGAACTCTGCTCGTCTGGCCTTTGCTGAAGCATATTTTCCAGCTGCGGAGCAAGTCTTAGAGATAAATCGACTTCTGCATTCGCCCCCGGGCGATATGCTCCGAGCCTGACGAGATCCCGCATTTCCTCGTAAGTTGAAAGGATGGCACGGGCTTTTTTCACCATGTCGTCTTCTTCCGGTGTATAACACTGGTGTGCCAAGCGGGAGAGAGATCGCAAGACATCCACGGCGGGGTATCTCCCTCTATCCGCGATGTGGTTATCGAGAATAACGTGGCCGTCGAGAAGACTTCGCACGGCGTCTGCGACCGGTTCGGTGAAATCGTTGCCGTCGACAAGAACGGTAAAGAAAGCAAGCACCGTGCCCGAAGGCCTCTCGGCTTGCTCTTCTCCCGGGCCTGCGCGTTCGATCAAGCGCGGCAATTCGGCAAACACGCTCGGCGGAAAGCCGCGCGCGGCGGGAAGTTCACCCATGGCAAGGCCGATCTCGCGCAAAGCCGTACAGAACCGCGTAATACTGTCCATCAGAAAAAGAACGGATCGGCCCTGGTCGCGGAAATATTCGGCAATCGACATGGCTGTGTAAGCGGCTTCTCTGCGCATCACGGCGGAGGTATCGGATGTTGCAACGACAACAACGGCGCGCTCAAGGCCGGCCTTGCCCAGGCCGTCTTCGATGAACTCACGGACTTCTCGGCCGCGTTCCCCGATAAGAGCAATGACGGTCACATCGCATTGGACATAGCGGGCAAGCATAGAAAGCAGAGTGGATTTTCCGACCCCGGCGCCGGCAAACAGCCCGAGTCGTTGGCCGGCACAGCAAGGCACGAAAAGATTCAAGGCGCGCACGCCCAAGTCCACTCGGGCGCCCAACCGGGCGCGTTGCGTGGCCAAGGGGGGAGAAGCTCGGACGAATTGCAAGGTATCCCCGACCGGCAAGGGACCACGCCCATCAAGCGGATTGGCCAATGGATCTATAATCCGGCCAAGCCAACCGGCACTGATTGAAAGCACCGGCCCAGAAGGCCGAAATTGCGGCTGCGCAGCGCGGTCGGCACCGGCCCAATTGATAGGTTCTTTGAGATAGGAAGCCGTCCCGCCCGGCCCCAACGCTTCCGTCTGATCGAACGGCATCACGCGTGCCACGCCATCGACAAAGCCAATGACTTCCGAAAGCACGGGGAGTCCGTCGTAACGGTACAAGTGGAGTCGCGTTCCGATGGTCATATGAGCCGATAACCCGGCGACATCCACGCTCAGTCCTGAAATATCGGTGATGGTGCCGTTCAGCCGAAACCCGCCCCAGTTAGCAATTTTCTGGCGCGCAGCCGCGATGCGTGAACGAACATCCTGATATTTACGCATTTTCAAAGTAAAAATTACCGAGCAGGTGTTTGTAGGCGGCGGATACCGGCAGATTGGTTGAGGACATGCCGCTCGTCGGCCCTTCAGATCGATTTAAAAAACGATACACGACTCACAATTAAATATGCATTAACGAGTATGCGCGTCTATAATACACGCATCAAGAGAATTATGTGTTGCTTTACCGCCCAAAATGGTGGTAAGGTTACACGCATAAGTAGTGAAAGGAGGGCTCCATGCGTGTACTGCTTGTTGAAGACGATCCCTCGGTATCACGGTCAGTCGCTTTTTTGTTACGCTCGAATGGTCTCGTGGTCGACCAAGTGGAGAGCGGAGAAGAAGCGCTTGAGCTCGCTCGGCACTACGATTACGACATCGTGGTGTTGGATCTGATGCTCCCCGACGTCGAGGGGTACGAGGTCGTGCGTCGCATGCGCGCCTCCCGGATCGATACGCCGGTCCTGGTGATATCCGGACAGGGCCGAATTCAAGCAAAAATAAAAAGCTTTGGCGTAGGGGCGGATGACTTCCTGTCCAAACCCTTCGATAAGGAAGAATTTAACGCTCGGATTCAAGCCATCGTCAGAAGAAGCAAAGGCTACAGCCATGCCGAGATCAATATCGGAAAATTAACCATCAATCTCGACAATCGCACCGCAAGTGTCGATGGAAAACCTATTCATCTGACAAGTAAAGAATACGCAATTCTCGAGCTTTTGATATTACGCCGAGGCTTCGTCCTTACGAAAGAAGCTTTTCTTAATCACCTCTATGGCGGAATGGACGAACCGGAAATAAAAATTATTGATGTCTTCGTCTGTAAATTGCGTAAGAAGCTGGCGCAAGCCGGTATCGATAACCTCATCGGCACGGTCTGGGGACGTGGATACATGCTTCAAGAGCCGGCTACCGAACCCCAGGTCCTACAGCCTACCGAACATCGTCAACCTCTCGCAGCGGTCAATAGCTGATTTTTATACACAATATGATCAAACAGAGACTCTGAAATCTCATTGCCTCGAAGGGCGGCACTAAAGGCTAAAGGCGAGCGTTAACGGGAAGGCGGTGGATTTATTATCGTGCTGAGGCAACCGGCCTTGCTACTCTCCGGATAGGGACGGGTGCTGGCGAAAACAGGGAACATCTCTCGGTGTTCGGTCTGCCGATTTCCGCGGACGGGGTTACCGGCATCCTCCGCATCAAGCGTAGCTTCCCAAAGACCGTCACCACGGCGTTGCCAGTGTGAGACCGAATACTTCATTAAAACGGCCAGAGCATCTTGGGGCCCAAGCCATATCGACCGAGAATACCTAAAGGCGTAACCCCGAGGCGTATGTCCCTAAAGCCAAAACCAGCTTGCCCCTCAAGTCCTCCAGCCCCGCCTCCCGGAGCAGCGGCCTTGAAACGCGGCCCGCGGCCAGGCCTCGAGGAATGACGCCGTTTCAGGCCATCCCCTCCATCCAGTCAGCGGTAAGATAAGATCGGATGGAACAACACGCATCGCAGCCTGGGGCTAGACCCGCTCCCCGGCTCCGCGTAGAGGGACCGGGGTAACCCGAACACTGCCACAGAGTGTATGCATCTTCGCCCCTAAATAACGGATGAAACCGCGCAAAACATTCCTGGTCACCGGTGGGTGTGGTTTCATCGGCTCGCATCTTTCCGAGGCGCTTTTGGCCCGCGGCGATTCCGTACGCGTGCTGGATGACCTTTCCTCCGGTCTGCTTAGCAATCTGCCTAAGGGCGCCGAGCTCATCCGAGGCAGCATCACCGAACCACGCTGCGTGCGTGAAGCACTCGCGGGCACCGACGGCTGCTTTCACCTCGCTGCCATTTCCTCTGTGGAACGAAGCCTCTCCGATTGGGTCGGCACACACCGGGTGAATCTCGAGGGAACCATCATCATCTTCGACGAATTGCGTAAACTTTCCGAAACCCGGATTATTCCCGTTGTTTACGCATCTTCTGCCGCGGTCTATGGCGAAGCATCGGAACTTCCGCTCAGAGAAGACATGCAGGCCCTGCCCCTCTCCGCCTATGGCGCGGATAAGCTCGGCTCCGAATTGCATGCGCGTATCGCCACCAAGGTTTTCGGCATTCCTGCGGTGGGCTTGCGGCTTTTCAATGTCTACGGGCCCAGGCAGGATCCCCGCTCGCCCTATTCCGGGGTGATCTCCCGTTTTTGCGATCGCCTTTGCCGCGGCGAGCCCGTGGAAATTTTCGGTGACGGGCAACAACAACGTGATTTCATTTTTGTGGCCGACGTTGTCGCGGCTTTGCTCAAAGCCATGGACGGCCCGCCCGCCGGCGCGGTACTGAATATCTGCACAGGAATCGGAACATCGATTGAAGCTCTTGCGAAACTCGTGTCCGAGCTTGGCGGAAGGCCGCTCCAGATCCGCTTCTCGCCTGCCCGCCCCGGGGAAATTCGCAATTCGGTCGGCTCGCCCGCCCGCGCTGCCGCGGCTCTCGGCCTGTCCCAACCCACGCCGCTTCGAGAAGGCTTACCCCATGTGCTCCGCTGGTTGGAACGCTCTCTAAAATAGAGCAATTTGCCGAGGCTACCGTGACACAGACAGTCAGCCAAAACCATCTGGAACACGGCTCAGACGGCAAGGGAGAAAACTCATGGCAGACGTCGCGAAGTTTCGCATCGAGAAAGATGCACTGGGCGAAGTGCAGGTTCCGGCCGAGCGTCTTTGGGGCGCACAAACGCAGCGCTCCTACCTGAATTTTCCGATCGGAAGGAACCGTTTTCGCTGGCAACGGCCGGTGATCCGGGCCTTAGGTCTTGTGAAAAAATGCGCTGCCCTCGCGAACTTAGAACTCGGGCAGTTGCCGAAATCCAAAGTGGATCTCATCGTGCGCGCTGCGCAAGAAGTGATCGAGGGAAAGCTTGATTACGAATTTCCCCTCGTGGTCTTCCAGACCGGCTCTGGCACGCAAACGAATATGAACGCCAATGAAGTCATTGCGAATCGGGCAATTCAGATTGCCGGCGGCGTTCTGGGCTCAAAGGCACCGATCCACCCGAATGACGACGTCAACCGCAGCCAGTCGTCGAACGACGTTTTCCCCACGGTCATGCACATCGCTACAGTGGAACAGCTTCAGGATATCTTATTGCCGGCGGTGAAAGCGCTGCGCGAGACGTTCGCGGCCAAATCGATGGCATATCAGTCGGTTGTCATGGTCGGTCGGACACATTTGCAGGACGCAACGCCCATCACGCTTGGCCAGGTCATTTCCGGCTGGGCTGCCCAGCTCGATGAGGCGATGGCAGGGATCGAACAAGCGATTGTCGGATTACTGCCGCTTGCCATCGGCGGCACGGCGGTGGGCACCGGGCTGAACGCGCATCCGCGGTTTGGTGAGATTGTTGCGCAGAAACTGGCCGAGGAAACCGGCAAAAAGTTTGTCTCGGGGCCGAACAAATTTGCCCTTCTCTCGGCACATGATGCCATGGTGAATGCTAGCGCGGCCATGCGCACGCTCGCAGGAGCTCTCACGAAAATCGCGAACGACATTCGCCTTTACGCTTGCGGCCCGCGCGCCGGAATTGCCGAGTTGCGCATTCCGGAAAACGAACCAGGCTCCTCGATTATGCCAGGCAAGATCAATCCGACGCAGTGCGAGGCGCTGACCATGGTTGCAGTGCAAGTCTTCGGCAACGATCACGCCGTCGCATTTGCCGGCTCACAGGGTCATTTCCAGCTCAACGCTTACAAGCCGATCATTTTGCACAATGTCTTAGAATCGGCAGAGCTTTTGGCCGATGCGTGCCGATCGTTCGACGAACGCTGCGCACGCGGAATTGAACCGAACGAAAAGCGTATCAAGGAGCATCTGGAGAATTCCTTGATGCTGGTCACCGCGCTGAATCCGCATATCGGCTACGAGAACGCGGCCAAGATTTCGCTCACCGCCTATCATGAGGGCATTTCACTGCGTGACGCAGCACTGAAACTCGGGCTGCTCACCGCCGAGCAATTCGACGCATGGGTGAAGCCAATCGACATGACCCATCCGCTCGCCATGGAAAACGAATAGGCGGTCTTACGGGTCTTGTTGGCGCGGTTTACCATTCCGTCGCCAGCCGATCGAAGACTCTCGACAGTCGAATATGCACCAGGGCCCGAAAAGCTTGCCGGAGCGGGAAATAGCGCGCGGCCTGCGTTAGTTTTCATATCTAACATTTTGCTTGCCCAAGATGCGGGGTTCGGGTAATCTTGCGCCCGTCGGAACCGAACGAGAGCCATTATGACCGCGTTTGCCCACCTGTCATCGTCGGAGTTAGACAAACTCACAGAAGCGGCCCTGACGCCGACGCTCGGCGCCGAAGATCAGGCCCTCTTGAACATGCTGCTTCAGGGCAAACAGCCCATCGCCCTGAACCCGCCGAAGCTGCCGGCGCGGCCGCACACCGGATTTTCCCGCCACGCCAAGCGGCGCGCCGAGGTGCGGCAGGCGGCGCTCGCGCTCTTCGCCGAACGCGGCGTCGCGCAAACCTCGCTTACGCGCATCGCCTCGAAGCTGGAGCGCTCGGCCGGCGCGCTCAGGGCGCTTTACCCCGACAAAGCCGCCCTACTCGCCGAAATGCTGCAAGCGCATCTGGCGGCGCTTCTCGAAGCCGTGGATGCCGCCGCGGCGCCCGAAGAATCCGCGCCGCGCACGAGGCTGGAGGCCATGGCCGCCGCCTGCCTCAAGCGTCTGGCCGGGGAAGGGGCGGCGGTGCAGCGCATTTTCGCAAGCGCCTTTGCACTGCTGGATGAGGCCGGCAAAGCCGCCGTGCAGTCCAAGCAAGAGGCGTTGGAAGCCCGCTTCGCCGAGGCGATCACCGCGGCGGTTGCGCCCCTGCTGCCCGCCGTGCCGGGCGCTTTCGCCACCATGCTGGCGCGTTCAATGCTGACCATCCTGGAAAGCGCCGCCCTCGGCAGCGCGGCCGTAGGCGGCGATGCGGAAGGTGGGGATTCCGCCGCCGCCGCTGCCCAAGCCGCGGTGGCGGGCATCCTCGCCATGGCCGCGCCCGGCCCAGAGCCCGGCGCCGAAGGCCCCTCGCCTCCCACTGCCTCCGGCCCGGAACCCCCGCCCGCGCAACCCACCCCGCCCGGCGCTTCACCCACGCCCGGCCCCAGCCCGCACGCCGGCGCCGGCCCGCAGGCAGAAGGCGCCTCAGCCGAACAAACGCTTGGCGATCTCGGCCACGTGCTTGCCTTGAAATTCGACAATCGCAAGCTCATTGGCGGAGACCGGGCGGCGGCCATCGCTCCCGGTAATCGTCCCGCCGCCGTAAGGGGAACCGCCGGTCACTTCATCGATCACCGTCAGTCGCTGCTCCGAATAGGGGACCCCAACGATAATCATGCCATGATGCAAAAGCGTGATGTGGAAAGACAAAATCGTGCTTTCCTGCCCGCCGTGCTGCGTGGCGGTCGAGGTGAACACGCTGCCGAGTTTGCCAATCAGCTTGCCTTGTGCCCAAAGTGGCCCCGTCTGGTCGAGAAAGTTGCGCATCTGCGCCGCCATGTTTCCGAATCGGGTCGGCGTGCCGAAAATAATGGCGTCGTAATCCGCAAGTTCTTCGACAGTAGCAATCGGTGCCGCTTGATCCAGCTTGGCGCCCGCCTTTCTTGCGACGTCCGGCGGCATAATTTCCGGTACGCGCTTAATGGCAACCGTGGTGCTAGGAACCGACCGCGCCCCTTTCGCAACTGCTTCCGCAAGCTGCTCCACCCGCCCATACATCGAGTAGTAAAGCACCAAAACTTTGCTCATCGCCAATCCCTCTCGAATATCTAGTTATCTTCCAGTTTTCGCTGGCTAGCGGTTTCCGCAGCGCAGCATCATAAGCAGTGTTATAATCTGATATCAAATTAGTCAACCTTCGCGCGCATAACTGCTCTGAGCCCGGCTTATCAACACGCGCGCATTGAGTTTATTTTATGCTTTATGATTGATTTTATGCCGGCTCCGGCAACACTGCCTCGGGGTCTTCGGGTTTATGCAGTCGGGGATGTGCATGGTTGCGCACTTCGGCTGGCCAAGCTGCATAGGCTCATCCGTGAAGACTTAACGCGGCGCCCTGTCGCGGCAGCGCGACTCATTCACTTAGGAGACTTGATCGATCGCGGCCAGGACAGCGCAGGCGTATTGGATCTGGTGATCGGCCTCTTGCCTCCGCCGGGACTAGAGATCACCACACTCCGTGGCAATCACGAGCAGATGGCACTGGATGCACTTGCCGTCGGCGATGTCGATCTTTGGTTGGATAACGGCGCCGCGGCCACGCTCTTGAGCTGGGGTATTCCTCGCCATACGCCGCCATCGCTTTGGGCAAAGCATGTCCCCCCGGCGCATCTTGCTTTTCTCTCGGGGCTGCCGTTTCGCGCCTCGATCGGAGGTTATTTTTTTGTTCACGCGGGTGTCCGGCCAGGGGTGTCGCTTGCGGTGCAGAGCCCGGAAGACATGCTTTGGATCCGCGAACCCTTCCTCTCGGCAACGGAAAACTTCGGCCAAGTCGTGGTGCACGGCCATACCCCGGTCCATTCCCCGGAAGTTCATAAAAATCGCATCAATATCGATACCGGGGCCGTATTCGGCGGGCCGCTGACTGCGGCGGTTCTGGAAGAGGACCGCATCGGCTTTCTCTGCGCCTGAGCATTTCTCTTTACTCGCAAGCCCAAAGTCGTGCATCGCTCTTGCAACAAAATTGACGGAGCGCTAGGCGAAGTAAATGACCACACGGGTTGTTCCTGCTTTGGGCGCGGGCAAGCGGGCTGAAATCGACCGCGCGCTGCGCTGTTTAAAAGATACGAGCGTGCTCGTCGTTGGGGATGCGATGCTCGATCGTTATGTTTACGGGAGCGTCCACCGCATAAGCCCGGAAGCGCCTGTGCCCATCCTCTCGGTTGAGCGGGAGGTTGCCCTCCCCGGCGGGGCGGGCAATGTCGTGCGGAATCTCACCGCGCTCGGGATAGAAGTTGCGCTTGTCTCCGTGGTCGGTGATGATCAAACCGGTTCTGATCTCACCGGGTTGGTCGGCGGGCAGCCGGGGGTGGAGCCGTGGCTGTTGGTTGAGGGGGGGCGAATTACACCGCTCAAGACGCGTTTTGTTTCCCATGGCCAGCAACTGCTTCGCGCCGATCAGGAGCAAACGACGCCGATTGCACCAAGGCTCGCCGAGCAACTTTTGCGCATCGCCCGCGACGCCATGATACCAACCGCACTGACCGTGCTTTCCGACTACGGCAAAGGCGTTCTCAGCCCCGAACTTGCCGCGAGACTGATTGCGGCGGCGCACGAGGCGGGGCGAAAGGTTTTGGTGGATTCACCGGCAGGCGGGCTGGCATGCCACGCCGGAGCAGACGTTATTATGCCCACCGTGCAGGAGCTGACCGAAGCCACCGGCCTGCCGGCCGAAACTGATGCCGAGTTGACCGAAGCGGCGGCAAAGCTTCGGAACGAAGGCAGTTTCGGCGCGGTTTTGGTGCTGCGAGGAGAGGCCGGACTTGCCCTTCAGGATGCCGAAGCAACTTATCTTTTCCCCTACCCGCCAGCCGAGCTGTTCGATCCTTCGGGGCTTTCCGATACGGTTATCAGCGCGCTCGCAGCCGGACTTGCGGGCGGTCTTGCGCTTCCCCTGGCCGCCGAGGTCGCGGCGCTGGCGGCCTCTATCGCGCGGAGCCGTGTGGGCCCCGCTGTGGTCTTGCCCACGGATTTGCTTGCGGCACTCGAGGGAACATAAGCCTGCGTCGCGTCCAAAAAGCTATGCGCGTGCCGCCGTTTGTGCGTAACGGCGCTGGCGCGCTTTCAGAAACCGCCAAGCGAGGCGGGCGGAAATATCGGATAGGCGTCCGCGGGGGGGCAACCCCACAGCTTTGAAAATCATGCCCATGCCCCGCTCGACATGGCGAAAGCGGTAAAAGCTTGCCGCTTGGCTCATATAGGCGGCGATACAGCGGCCGTGCTGGTAAGCAAGCTCCGCAGGTTCGTTGCCGCAATGGTAGGCGAACGCAAGCTCGTCATCCTCGCTTTCGCCAATCCGGCCGAGCGCGACCCAAAGCCGGCGCAACGTCCCCATGCGCTCGCGCGAGAGATACCGCTTCAGATGGTCATAAAAAAGCTTGAAATGCCGGAATTCATCTGCCGCAATCTGTCTGCAAATCTGCTGCAACACCGGCTCGGCCGTCGCGTCCGCAAGCGCGCTGTAGTAGCTTGAAGTCCCGGTCTCGACCATACAGCGCGCAATCAGTTCGGCACTGCGCGAACCCCGAATGGACTGCGTAGCGTTCACCGCTATGGGAAAGCCTGCGCGATAGCGCGCAAAGGCGGCCTGATAGTCCCAAGAAGGATCAGCCAGCATGGCCCAACGACCCAGCGCTTCTCCGTGCTGAACTTCCTCGTCAGCCCAAGCTTTTGCCGCCGCCTGAAAATCAGGGTCGTCGTGGAAGACGTTGTTGAGGTAAATCCCATAGTCGGTGCCGTTACGCTCGACCATGGCCGCAGCCTTGACCAGCGGAACCATCCGAGGATCCACCCGCGATGGATCGAACCGGTCCCAAGCTACCTCTTCGATCCGCCAGTGCTTCATCGTTCCCGCTCGCTTACTTGTCTATCGTTTTTGGCAGCATGGCCTATGCTGCTTGCCGGCACAACCCCTTTGTTTTCCGGGCGTTCGCGCGTTGCATTTACGGGGCGGCTGCCAGCTCCAGCATGGCCCGGGCAGATTGTAGCCGCGCCATGGCCTGCTCGCGGGCATCGACATCAAATTTATCGACTGCCTCATAAGCCGCCTCTGCCGCCGTAAGCCGCCGCTCCGCCTCCGCGCGTGAAAGCTCGGGAAGAGGAATCGCTTCAATCGCCAATACCGTGCAGCGCTCCGGGGTAACCTCGGCAAACCCACCGGAGACAAACAACTCGGCGGTGACTTGACCAGCTTCGTAGAGGCGCACCGTGCCGCCGCGCAAGAGCACAATCATCGGCGCATGCCCCTCCAAGACGCCCATATCGCCCTCTTCGGCCGGGATCACTGCCATATCCACGGGCCGCGAAAGGAGAAGTTTTTCGGGGCTGACGATTTCCAACGCGGTGCTCATCCGCTGCTCCTTGACTTGCCGCCCACTTGCCGCCGCCGTTAGGCTGCTGCCTTCAAAGCTTCCGCCTTTTTCACCGCATCCTCGATGGTGCCCACCATGTAAAAGGCCGCTTCCGGCAGATGGTCGTATTCGCCGGCCACAATCGCTTTAAAGCTGCGGATGGTATCCTCCACCGGCACAAACACGCCTGGGAAGCCGGTGAAGACTTCCGCGACGTGGAACGGCTGCGAGAGGAACCGCTGTATCTTTCGCGCCCGCGCTACGATCAGTTTGTCCTCTTCGGAAAGCTCGTCCATCCCCAGAATGGCGATAATGTCCTGCAAGCTTTTGTAGGTTTGCAGAATGCGCTGCACTTCCCGCGCGACTTGATAATGCTCTTCGCCGACAATACGGGGGTCCAGCGCACGTGACGTCGAATCGAGTGGGTTTACCGCCGGATAGATGCCAAGCTCGGCAATGGCGCGATCCAGCACCGTCGTGGCATCGAGGTGCGCAAACGAGGTTGCCGGCGCGGGATCCGTCAGGTCATCGGCCGGGACGTAAATGGCCTGAACCGACGTAATCGAGCCCTTTTTGGTGGACGTAATGCGCTCCTGCAACGCCCCCATATCCGTGGCCAGTGTCGGCTGGTATCCCACGGCCGAGGGGATCCGCCCGAGCAGCGCCGAAACCTCCGCGCCCGCCTGGGTAAAGCGGAAGATATTGTCGATGAAAAAGAGCACGTCCTGGCCCTCTTCATCGCGGAAATATTCCGCCATGGAAAGCCCGGCCAGGCCGACGCGGGCACGCGCGCCCGGCGGCTCGTTCATCTGGCCGTAAACAAGTGCCACTTTCGAACCGGGGCCATCGAGTTTGATCACGCCCGCCTCGATCATTTCGTGATAGAGATCGTTGCCTTCACGCGTGCGTTCACCGACGCCGGCAAAAACCGAAACACCGCCGTGCGCCTTGGCAATGTTATTGATCAACTCCTGGATAAGCACGGTCTTGCCCACGCCGGCGCCGCCGAACAGGCCGATTTTGCCGCCTTTCAAATAAGGCGCAAGCATGTCCACCACCTTGATGCCGGTGACCAGAATTTCGGCCGAGGTCGCCTGTTCCTCAAACGGCGGGGCTTCACGATGAATGGGGTAGCGCTTTTTGGCCTCGATAGGGCCGCGCTCGTCAATCGGCTCCCCGATCACATTCAGGATGCGCCCGAGCGTTTCCGGGCCTACCGGCACGGTAATGGGCCCACCCGTGTCCACGACTTCTTGGTTGCGCACCATTCCATCGGTGCTGTCCATGGCAATACAACGCACCGTGCGCTCGCCGATTTCTTGCGCGACTTCCAAAACCAGCGTGCGGCCATTGATTTGCGTGTGCAACGCATTCTGAATGAACGGCAGATCGCCCTCAAATTGAACATCAACCACCGCCCCCATCACTTGGGTTACGCGGCCCACATTGTTTTTCGCCATCGCTGGCTCCTCTCGATCGGTCAATTGGTTAAACGGTATTATGCCCAGTCCATTTCCGTATCGCGTTACAGCGCCTCGGCCCCCGAGATAATTTCGATCAGCTCCTTGGTTATATTAGCCTGGCGCGTGCGGTTATAAAGCAGCGTGAGCCGGTCGATCATCTCGCCGGCGTTCCGTGTGGCATTGTCCATGGCGGTCATGCGGGCACCTTGTTCCCCTGCCGCGCTTTCGAGCAATGCACGATACAACTGAGTGGCCAGATTTTGCGGCAGAAGCGCTGCAAGCAGCGTTTCTTCCTCCGGCTCGAATTCGTAGAGACGCGGAGACTCCGAAGCCGTCGACCCGGCCGTTTGCGGCAGCGGGGTTGGAATCAGCTGCTGCTCTGTTGTGCGTTGCGAAATGACGGAGATGAAGCGATTGTATATCAGCGTGCAAACGTCGAATTCGCCGTCATGGAACATGGTGGCGATACGCTCGGCGACTGCCGCGGCGTCGGCAAATTCTATCCGCCGTTTGCCGGCAAATGAGACATCGTCGACAATCCGCGAGGCATATTCGCGCCGCAAATAGTCCCGTCCCTTTCGGCCGATCGGCATCAGCTTGACCGTCTTGCCACGGGCTTCCAGCTCTTCGATCCGCGTGCGTGTAGCCCGACCAACATTGGCATTGAATGCACCGGCAAGGCCGCGATCAGCAGTGATCGGCACCAAAAGGTGCACTTGGTCGTGGCCGGTACCGACGAGCATACGCGGAGCGCCCGGATTCTGAGCAGCACTTGCCGCAAGCGCCGCCAGCATGCGCTCCATCCGCTCCGCATAGGGGCGCGCCGCCTCTACTTGGCTCTGCGCGCGCCGAAGCTTAGAGGCAGCAACCATTTTCATGGCGCTGGTAATTTTCTGCGTCGATTTTACGCTGTTGATGCGGATCCGCAGAGCTTTCAGGCTGGGCATGTCCGGGTCCCGTTAGAGCTGATCTTGCTTACGCCGCGAAAGTCTTGAGGAAACCTTCAAGATAGCTCGTCAGTTTTTGCTCGGTCTCCGGCTTCAATTCACGGTCTTCGCGGATAGCTGCCAAAATTTCCGGATGGGTAGCGCGCAAATCTTGCAGCATGCGCCGCTCAAACGGCACCACCTTCTCGACCGGGAGGTTGTCGAGAAAACCCCGCACCCCGGCGAAGATGGCTACCACCTGCTCTTCAACCGGCATGGGTTGATATTGCGGCTGCTTCAGAACCTCGGTCAGCCGTGCGCCCCGGGCAAGCAGTTTTTGCGTTGCCGAATCGAGGTCGGAGGCAAATTGGGCGAAAGCAGCCATTTCGCGATATTGTGCGAGCTCGAGCTTGATCCGCCCCGCCACTTGCTTCATCGCTTTGATTTGCGCCGCAGACCCGACGCGAGAGACGGAAATACCCACATTCACCGCCGGACGGATGCCTTTGAAGAAAAGCTCGGTTTCAAGGAATATCTGGCCGTCGGTGATGGAAATGACGTTGGTCGGAATGTAGGCGGAAACGTCACCTGCCTGGGTTTCGATCACCGGCAAAGCGGTCAGTGAGCCCGCCCCATGCGCATCGTTAAGCTTGGCTGCGCGTTCCAGCAGCCGGGAATGCAAGTAGAACACATCGCCCGGATAGGCCTCCCGGCCCGGCGGGCGGCGCAGCAGCAGCGACATTTGCCGATAGGCGACCGCCTGCTTGGAGAGATCGTCGTAGAAGATCACCGCATGCATGCCGTTGTCGCGGAAATATTCGCCCATAGCGCAACCGGCATAAGGGGCAAGATACTGCATCGGCGCTGGGTCCGAAGCAGTCGCCGCGACCACGGTCGTGTAGTCCATGGCACCGTTTTCTTCCAGTGTGCGCACGAGCTGTGCTACCGTGGAACGCTTCTGCCCGATTGCCACATAAATACAGTAAAGCTTTTCCTTCTCGTTGCCGGAAGCATTGATACGCTTCTGGTTGATGATCGTATCGACGATCACCGCGGTCTTGCCGGTTTGGCGATCACCGATAATCAGCTCGCGCTGGCCGCGGCCGATAGGAATCAGCGCATCAATCGCTTTCAATCCGGTCTGCATCGGCTCGTGCACGGACCGGCGTGGAATGATCCCCGGTGCTTTCACCTCCACCAAACGTCGCTCAGTGGTCTCGATGGGACCTTTACCATCAATTGGCGTGCCTAGCGCATCGACCACACGGCCGAGCATGGCCTTGCCCACCGGCACATCGACAATGGCAGCGGTGCGCGTGACGGTGTCGCCTTCGCGGATGCGACGGTCATCGCCGAAAATCACCACACCGACGTTATCGACCTCGAGATTGAGGGCCATGCCTTTCAGGCCGGCATTCGGAAATTCCACCAATTCGCCGGCCATGACATTCTGCAGGCCGAACACGCGGGCAATGCCATCGCCGACGCTCAGCACTTGGCCGGTTTCGGCGACGTTCATTTCGGTATCAAATGCGGCAATTTGCTTGCGCAGAATCTCCGAGATCTCGGCGGGGCGGATCTCCATCAGGCGGCTCCCTTCATGGCATATTGCAGACGCTGCAAACGGGATTTCAGACTGGAATCATAGAGGCGGGCGCCGATTTGAACCACGAGCCCACCGAGCAGGGACGGATCCACACGTTTGACGATATGGACGTTGCTGTATCCGGCCTCAATCAAGCGTGCACGAAGCTGCTGTTCCTGCACCGCAGTGAGAGGATGCGCCGTAATGACGTGTGCCGTCATCACGCCGCGCTTGTTGGCCACGAGACTCGCAAAGGCATCCACGATTCGCCGCAGCAGCGGAAGGCGGCGGTGGACCGCGACCACGCCCACGAGGTTGCGCACCAGCACCCCAAAGCCTTCCTCTTGCAAGACCGCGAGTGCCGCACGCCGGACGTGGTTGATATCGAGCAGCGGGCTTTCCAACAGGCGACGGAAATCCGGGCTCTCATCAATCAGCTGGCCCAACATGTGCATTTCATTCACGACGGTGTCCAACATCCCCCGATCTGCGGCCTCGGCGTAAAGGGCCGCGGCATAGCGGCCGGCTACGCCGGTCGGAGGAATCATGCCAAGTTCATTTGCGCCGTTCTGGGCCACGTCGTTCGTTCCGTTACTGGGACGCCGCGTTGGAGCGGCCTTTGGAGCCCGGCGCAAGCGCCGGCGCCGGGCCTCTAGCACGACGTTTTTGCGGGCGCAACACGTCTTGCGGAATTTACCGCCGCCGGCAGGCGGCATGGATCGAGGGGAAGGCTTGAATCGCCCCGGATAATTGCTGCTATGCAGCATTTTGGGAACTGCCGAGGCGACGGGCTGTCCGAAACCAACCTAAGCGGCGGGTGCACCGAACGGAGAAGACCGTTGCAACCAGCCGGCATCCGCAAATGCCTCTCTCCAGAGTTCAAACCCCTGTCGGGTGAGAACGGCCGCCTACCCGGGATGCTCGTGCAAAACCGGCGGGAGCCTTCCGCTAAGACGCTCCGGGCTTCGCAAGGCGGGACCTCCCGGAGGGGCGCAGCGCCGAAACAGGGGGGTGCATGCCCGTTATCGGTGCGTGCCTTTGCAAGAGGATTCGCCCTGTATGCCCCCGCAGGAAGGCTGTATGTTCCCTACGGAGAAACCTTTTGCTTCGATTCCGGTGTTCCCCGAACGTCGAGGTTTCCAGCGATTGGTGGGAAGAGCTGAGGAGACACTGAAATGGCGACTTGCGGCCTAATCGAGTACGAGGAGGCAAGCCCGGAGGTGCGGGCGGTTTATGACGACATTATGACGACGCGTCGAACCGATTGGATCAATAATTTCTGGAAGGCGCTGGCGCACGATCCCGCAACACTGCGACGCACCTGGGAAAGCATCAAGGAAATCATGGCACCGGGAGCGCTCGATCCCTTGACCAAGGAAATGATCTACCTCGCTGTGAGCGTGACTAATCAATGCGGATATTGCATCGCTTCACACACGGCGGCGGCGCGCAAAGCCGGCATGACGGATGCGATGTTTGCCGAGCTGATGGCCGTGGTCGGCATGGCAAATGAAACCAACCGCTTGGTAAGCGGCTATCAGGTGGAGATCGACGAACGCTTTCGTGCTTAGAGCTTAGCGATAGAGACCCGCGTTCGTCGGATAACGAAGGAGTTCGTTCCACGACCTCGCGATTTATGGCTTATGGCGCCATTTTCAGAACTTTCCTGTGCCATGAGCACGGCAGCTGGGACAACGCCGGATTCGTTTCACCCGCCGGGGTAGTCCCTGCCGCCCGACGGTGCAATTTCGCGGATCGGTAGCGACCTCCGACGCCGGATTGCCGGCCTTCCGCGAACGCGACAAGGCGCTCGGACTGATAGATGTAGCGAGCGAGGTTCGGGCTGACGCTGGCACGAGAAAGAATGGCGCACGGTTTGATAAGGTTGTCCTGGCAATTTGATTAGCCGAGCACGATTGCTCGCCGATAGAATGATCCTTTTCCAGCAGACGTCATCATGAAGCAGCTCGACGCGAAGCAAGGCCGTAGATTGAAAGATCGTTATATTGAGGTTTCGGAGGAAGCCTCGCTGTGCGCTGTGATTACCTTTCAGCCGGCATCGATGCCGACAAAGAGAAGATATCGAGCACTAATAACGTTACCAATAATTATAATAGCGTCACTTAAGCATTGCTCAGAGCAGTTGAAAATCTCCCTCTGAGAAATATATCTCAGCCGAGATTGTTGCGTTCAGCACGGTGTAAAAGATCGGCACAAAATGCGACTGAATGGTCCGAAAGGAAACCCCTCTATCAAACAAATGGTTGTCTTGGGCAGAAGCGTGCTTCCGCTCGGCATACCAGCAACGTTGAGTTCAGCGGACAGGTCTCCGTCGACGCTCCGCGGTATTCCCTCATTGTTATCCAAACGGTAACTAGCTTGGTTCGTCGCAACATCAATTCATGCCGTAGCGATAGTAAATCAATAACCACGCGCGCAGCTTTTAATCTTTTTCGATACGTTCGGTATCAAACGCTTCTCTCAGCCGAGAGAATGCAAGGCGGCGGTCCTGCTCGCCAACAAGCCAATAAATAACCCCAAGTGCAAGCATAGCGACACTGAGCCCCAGAAGCTTGCCGCCATCCGTGGAGGCGAGATCCAGAATGATCAGCTTTCTGAGGATAGCAAGCATCGCGAGCAGGACAACGGTTCGCACATGAACGATGCTCGCGTGATGCTCTCCCATAACGACCAAAGAACGATTGAATTCGAGTGCAATAATAACCGTAAAGATCATTCCGAAGATGGTCTGGAATACGGCATGTTCGGTCGGGTCCAAGCTCTCCTCGGCAAAAATGGAATAGAGAATCCTCAACAGCAGATTCCACACGGCAGCGGCCACCACGATGGCGATCAGCACCGTCAGAATAAGGACCACTGCATGTTCGAATTTTTCATAGAATGTCAGCGACCGCCACTTCACTCGTGCCGCTGCGATCTCAGCCCTGATTGTCATAACTGCTCCCTTTTTTGTTGTCATAAGAGGAACGACGAGCGCTGCTCCGATCGAACTCTAACTCTTTAGCATAGTCGGGCGACTCATTGGCATGGAATGGGCAGATACCTGGCCACTGGCCCCCTTTCGATCGGAAACTCCGTTGCAGCAAAGCGCGAGGAGGGAAGCCCCGGCCTATCCGAACCCGGTTGACGGAAGAGCACGCTCCGGCTAGACGGTTTTCTAGAGCCGAGCGGCAAAGCGAGGGGGCATTGTGCCCAGGTGGCGGAATTGGTAGACGCGCAGGTTTCAGGTACCTGTGGCCGCGAGGCCGTGGAAGTTCGAGTCTTCTCCTGGGCACCATCGCATTGAGCGTTATTACGCAATTCATACCTTCCGGCACCGTGCACCTCTATCGCCACGACTTGCCCGATGGGCTCTCTCTTGGCTCGGTCGTCGCCGTTGATACCGAGACCATGGGGCTTAATCCCCATCGCGATCGGCTGTGTTTGGTGCAGCTCTCCGCAGGCGACGGAGTGGCACATCTGGTTCAGATCCTGCCGGAAAGAATGGGGGGGCGCGGGGCAGATTGCCCCAATCTTAAACGCCTACTGCAGGACCCGTCGGTCGTGAAGCTGATGCATTTCGCCCGGTTCGATTTGGCAATTTTGCAACATACCTTCGGCATTCTCGTTGCCCCGGTGAAATGCACCAAAATTGCGGCGAAACTGACCCGTACCTTTACGGATCGGCATGGTTTGAAAGATCTATGCCGAGACCTGCTCGGCATCGAGCTTTCCAAACAACAACAGACCTCCGATTGGGGAGCACCGGAATTGTCGGCCGAACAACTTGCCTATGCGGCCTCGGATGTTCTGCACTTGCATGCCCTTTGGGAACGGTTGGAGGCGCTGCTTCGGCGCGAGGGCCGGCTGGATTTGGCGGAAGCCTGCTTTGCATTTCTCCCCGCGCGGGCCAGGCTCGATTTGTTGGGTTATGAAGACCCGGACATCTTTGCTCATTAGGGTTAAAGCGCGAAAAATTTATAGACAACGCGAAGATCTGCCTCTTTAATATTGGAATAAAAGGTTTGTTACTTTTTGTTTCTTTTAGAGAGAAGCAAACTCGCCGGTTTCGAGCTAATTAAAGTTGAAAGTGTGAACGGTTCCATGCTGCTCCGTAAAGACCACCAAGCACTATTGAAAGCAAGGAAGTGCCTGCCGAAGTGTCCCACAGCGTTGACCGAAAACCGATGGCGCTCCATACCGGCACCGAGGAAGCGCGGGATAAACACGAGGTTAAGGAAGGGTTGAGAGACGGAGTACCCCACGCTGATGAGTGTTGCTGCTGTTGAACTCCAGGAGCGAACCAGCGATCTCGAGGTTGCCCGTGCGGTGCTGGATACCGAGGCAAGGGCGCTCGGCACTCTTGCCGGCGCACTCGATGAGAATTTTTCCCGCGCCGTGGACGCGCTTGCGAAAACCACCGGCCGGGTGGTGGTTTCGGGCATGGGCAAATCCGGCCATGTCGGGCGTAAAATCGCCGCAACCCTTGCCTCGACGGGCACGCCAGCGCTCTTTGTCCACCCGGCGGAGGCCTCCCATGGCGATCTCGGCATGGTCGTTGCGGGCGATTCGGTGCTCGCTTTGTCCAATTCCGGAGAGACGGCGGAGCTTGCCGACCTTTTGAGCCACGCCAAGCGATTCGGCCTGCCGCTGGTAGCGATTACCGGTCGGGCCGGATCGGCCCTGGCGCAGGCGGCCGATGTGACATTGCTTCTGCCCGCCGTGCCGGAAGCCTGCCCCATGGGACTTGCGCCCACCACCAGCACGACCATGCAAATCGCGCTCGGGGATGCGTTGGCGGTGGCTCTGCTGACCCGCCGCGGCTTCACCACTACGGATTTTCGCAGCCTGCATCCCGGCGGCCGGCTCGGGGCAAAGCTCCGGCGCGTGCGGGAATTGATGCATACCGGCGACGAAATGCCCCTTGCCTCTCCCGAGACGCCCATGGATGCGGCGATCCTGCAAATCACGGAAAAGCGCTTCGGCTGCCTCGGCATTGTTGATGAGGCGGGGGTATTGATCGGGATTATCACGGATGGGGATTTGCGCCGCGCAATGGGCCCGGATCTGCTTCGCCGCAAGGCCGGGGACATTATGACACGCCAGCCGCGCGTGATCGGCCCGGACGCCTTGGCCGGAGAGGCGCTGCGCATGATGAACGAGTCCCCCCGCCCCATTACTGCCCTATTTGTAGTTGATACGGGCCGATCCGGGGTACCGCTTGGAATTCTGCATATCCACGATCTTCTTCGAATAGGGGTGGCTTGATGGGAGCGTATCCTTTGCCGTCTCGTGATGCGCCGCCGAGGGAGACGATTTCGTTCCACCCCGCCCGTCAGGCGCCGACCGTGTCCTCCGCCGCTCTGGCGCGACGGCGTATGGCCATTGCCTGGACCAAGCGCATCCTTCCCCTAGGAGCTTTGGCACTGCTGACCTCCCTTGCCGTTTGGCCGGAATTTGCCTACCGGAGCGCCCAAGAGGAGAGAGTGTTGCGCGCAACCCTGCGAAGCCTGGAGGGTGCCGGGCACATGGCGCGGCTCCGCTACCAGAGTGTGGACGAAAAGGGTCGCCCCTACACGATTACCGCCGCAACGGCGGCGCAGACTTCGCCGGATCGCATAGATATGACCGCCCCCGTGGGCGATATCTTGATGCAAAACGGCGTGTGGCTTCGTGCCGAAGCAAAGCGGGGGGTTTATTTGCGGCAGGAAGGCCAACTCGATCTTGCCGGTGATGTCTGGCTGTTCCGCGATGACGGGACCACCATGCGCTCCGAAACCGCGACGATCGATCTGAAAAGCGGGGGCGCAGCAGGCGCCGATCCCGTAAGCGCGGAAGGGCCGTTCGGCACGTTGGATGCCATGGGTTTCGCGTCTGTGGATAAGGGTTCTGTCGTGCAATTCACCGGTCCGGCCCGCCTGGTCTTGAACGCCAAGCCATGATCGTAAAATCCATTGGCTTGGCGGCAACTCTCCTGCTCGTAGCCGGAGCGGCGCCTGCGCAAGCACCGGCACCAACACCGACGCCGTCCCAGGATTCGACGCCTAGCCAGGGAATCGACCTTTCTCACGGTGGCCCTATTACCGTGACTGCTCGCGACGGCATGGATTGGCTACAAAATGAGCAGGAAGTGGTTGCGCGCGGCGATGCCCGAGCCGTGCGCGGAACCGTAACCGTGACCGCCGACACGCTGATCGCGCACTACCGGAAGAAAAAAACGCCGGCGGGTACCGCCGCAACACCGGTCGCTGCCGAAGCCTCCGGCGGCTCAGCGCAAGTGGGCGCCCCTGCCCCAGCGGCTGATGATACCGGATCCAACGAAATTTACCGCCTCGAAGCCATTGGGCATGTGCATATCTTTACCCCGAGCGACAATGCTTGGGGCGATAAAGCCGTCTACGACATGGATCAAGCGGTGCTGGTATTGACCGGGAAGCATCTGAAGCTCACCACACCGCAGGATATTATCACCGCGCGCGACGACATGGAGTACTGGTCGCAGAAGCATCTCTCGGTCGCACGCGGAAATGCGGTTGTGGTGACCAATGACGGCAAGCGGATTGCCGCCGATACCCTCGTTGCCTATGACGAACCCACGCCGCCGTCGGCCCAACCTGCGCAATCCCCCGCGCCCGCGGCAAAATCCTCCGCCCAATCGGAAGACGAGGCAACCGCCGCGACCCATCGGATCAAACGCGTGGAGGGTTACGGCAACCTGGATATCCGCACCGCGACCGAGACAATTTACGCCGATCGCGGGGTTTATCTTCCGGATCGCGGGCTTGCGCGGGTGGTCGGGCATGTCCGCATCACACGCGGACAAAACCAGGTCAACGGCGTGGCTGCCGACGTGAACCTCAACACGGGCATTTCGACCTTGCTCTCCGGCAAGGATGCACGCGTGCAGGGCTTGATTATGCCGAACGATGCATCAGCCGCGGCCGGTCAGCCGTCCAATAATCCGACGCGCACAAGCAAACCCGGTCTGGCGCCCTCTGCTGGGCAGAAAAAGCCATGACAAGCCATCGTCACGTCGCTTCTGCCACCCACGGCGCAGTGCCTTTCCACGTGGTTACAGGGGATGGCGGATTACGTACGGTGAGCGTGGGGAAAACCTACCGAAAGCGCCCGGTGGTACGGGATGTGTCGGTTTCGGTGCGCCGGGGCGAAGCAGTCGGGCTGCTTGGTCCGAATGGGGCCGGCAAAACGACGACGTTTTACATGATCGTGGGTTTGGTGCATCCGGATAGCGGGCAAATTTTGCTGGACGGTACCGATATCACCGGGCTTCCGATGTATCGGCGCGCCCGGCTCGGCATCGGTTATCTGCCGCAAGAAGCAAGCATCTTTCGAGGCTTGAACGTCGCACAGAACATTATGGCGGCACTCGAAGTGGTGGAACCCTCGCGCGAGCGGCGCGAACAGATGCTGGATGCCTTGCTTACGGAGTTCGGCATTGCTCATTTGCGCCGCACGCCTTCGCTGGCGCTTTCGGGCGGCGAGCGGCGCAGGTTGGAGATCGCCCGGGCACTGGCCAGCCAGCCAAGCTACATTCTGCTGGACGAGCCTTTGGCCGGAATCGACCCAATTGCAGTGGGCGAAATTCGCGAGCTCGTGTCGCATTTGAAGGATCGCGGCATCGGCGTCTTGATCACCGACCACAATGTGCGGGAAATGCTGGAAATCGTGGATCGCGCCTACATCATGCATTCCGGCCAGGTTTTGATGGAAGGGCGGCCGGAAGAGGTAGTGGCACATCGCGATGTTCGTCGCGTCTATCTTGGGGAAAGATTTAGCCTGTAAAATGGCCTCATGGCCATAGCTCCCCGTCTCGAGATTCGGCAGACCACCGCCCTTGTAATGACGCCGCAGCTGCGGCAAGCTATTCAGCTGCTGCAATATTCCAATCTGGAGCTTGCGGCGTTCGTGGCGGAGGAGCTTGAGCGCAACCCGCTGCTGGAGCGTGCCGAACCACCTGAAATAGAACCCGAACACGCCCCCGCGGACGCGTTTGGGGACAAAGAGAGCTCGTACGCCGTCGACCTCGCGACATCGGCGCATGAACAACACCCCTCCTTGGACGCCGGCGCCCGGCGCGATCTCCCGCTCACCGAAAATGATGAATGGGAGGGGGAGGACGCAGGTGCCCGGTTTGGCCTCGGCGGCAGAACCGATTTTTCCGAGGATCAGCGCGGCCCTGAGGAGTTTCTGGAAAGCCCGCGCTCGCTCTATGAGCATTTGGCAGAGCAGCTTCGGCTTGAATTTGCCGACCCTCAAGACCGGCTTATCGGAGCACATCTCATTGCTTTGTTGGATACGGCGGGCCGGCTCACAACCCCTTCCGAAACCATCGCAGCCACACTGGGGACGGAGGTGGAGCGGGTGGAAGCCGTGCGGCTGCGTATGCAGCGATTTGACCCCGTGGGTCTTTTTTGCCGTGATCTGCGCGAGTGTTTGGCGGTTCAGCTTGCCGAGCGAAATCGGCTCGACCCGGCAATGGCAACGTTGCTGGATAATCTTGAGCTTCTGGCCCGGCACGAGCATCGCCAACTCATGGCCGTTTGCCAGGTCGATGCCGATGATCTGCGCGAGATGATCGTTGAGCTCCGCACGCTGGATCCCAAACCCGGCGCCGGTTTTGACCCCGCCCCCTTGGTGTTGCGCCAAGCGGATATTCTCATGCGACACGCTGCAAATGGCGGCTTCGAGCTGGAGCTGAACCCCGAGACCTTGCCGCGCGTGCTGGTGAACCATGCGTTCCTTGCGCGGCTGGCTCCCCAAGCAAACCAGGAAGTTCGATTATTTCTGAATGAGCGGCTCGCCGCAGCAAATTGGCTGGTGCGATCGCTGGAACAGCGCGCGCATACCATTCTCAAGGTCGCAGGGGAGATTGTGGCACGTCAGGAGGCGTTCTTTCGCCTCGGAGTGAGCCAGCTCCGCCCGCTGACGTTGCGTGAGGTAGCGGGAGCCGTTGGCGTGCACGAGAGTACCGTAAGCCGGGTGACGGCGAACAAAACAATGGCCACACCGAGAGGGATTTTCGAACTGAAGTACTTCTTTACCCCGGCCATTGGCGGCCTCGCGGGCCAGATCCACAGCGCCGAGGCAGTACGCCAGCGCATTCGCGCACTGGTTGAAGCCGAGCGGCCGGATGCTATTCTCTCCGATGATGCAATTGTGGCGGCGTTACGGCAGGAAGGCGTGGATATTGCCCGCCGTACCGTGGCAAAGTACCGGGAGGCTATGGGCATCCAGAGTTCGGCCCAGCGCAGACGGCTTAAGGCGCTCCTCGATTAAGGCCTGCAGAGGGGGCGGTTCGGAGGAAGAACGATGCAGATCAAAATCACCGGCAAACAGGTCGAGCTTTCCGAAGCCCTGCGCACCTATGTGACGCGGGAACTTGAAGCCATCGCCGCGAAGTACTTCGACAACGCGCGCGAAGCGCAAGTCACGTTCGGGCGCGCACGCAGTTTCTTTACCTGCGATATCAATATGCATGTGCGAAGGGGCCTTCTTCTCCGCGGGGAGGGCGAAGCGGCCGATGCGCGGGCAGCTTTCGATGATGCGGCCGAGCATATTGCCAAGCGTCTGCGCCGCTACCATCGCTGGTTGGTAGAGCATGCGCGTGAGACCGCCCATCGGGAGCGGCCGCAACCGGCGCGTCAATATATTCTGCGCCAAGCCGAAGCAACAGAACCGGCTGAAACGTCTCAACAAACCATCGACCATGCCACCTATGCGACCGTCGTTGCCGAGATGCCGACGGAAATCAATGAGCTTTCCGTTGGCGAGGCCGTCATGCGCATGGATTTGGCCGATCAGCCGGTGTTGATGTTTCGCAACCGCGCAACCGGCCAGCTGAACGTGGTTTACCGCCGCAGTGACGGAAACATCGGCTGGATCGATCCTTCCGAGGCAGAGGCTGGAGAAGCAAAAGGCGAAGAGCAATAGATGTTTTTTGCTTCCGCATCCGCCCGACGAGCGCGCCCGCACGCCGTGCGCAACTGACCGCAGGCGGCCAAGATGTCGGCTCCGCGGGGCATCCGCACGGGCGCGGCATATCCGGCTGCCATAATGATCTCGGCAAACCGCTCCAAAGCCTCCGGCGTCGAGGGAGCAAAGCTGCTTCCCGGCCAAGGATTAAACGGAATGAGGTTAACTTTACACGGGATTCCCTTGATCAGCCGCACGAGCTCCTTTGCGTCCGCTTCCGAATCGTTCACATCGCGGAGCATGACGTACTCAAAAGTGATGCGTCTTGCATTCGATGCACCCGGGTAACGCCGACAAGCCTCAATAAGTTGCGCAAGGGGATATTTGCGATTGAGCGGGACCAGCTCATCGCGCAGCGAATCCCGAACCGCATGCAAAGAAACAGCCAGGTTCACGCCGAGTTCCTCGCCGACTCGCTGCATAACGGGAACGACACCGGCGGTGGAAAGGGTAATCCGCCTGCGAGAAAGGCCGATACCTTCACCATCCATCAGAATACGAAGCGCTTTGGCAACGTTCTCGTAATTGTAGAGCGGCTCCCCCATACCCATGAATACGATATTGGAAAGCAGCCGCGGCGTTCCTCCTTGCGGGGTGGGCCATTCGCCGTAGAAGTCGCGCAAGGCCATGAATTGGCCGACAATTTCCGCTGCGCTCAAATTCCGCACCAACTTTTGAGTGCCGGTATGACAAAATCGGCAAGAAAGCGTGCAACCGATCTGTGAGGAGACGCACACGGTACCGCGCGCGTCTTCAAGATCAGGGATATAGACCGTCTCGGCCATTTGGCCGTCACGGAAACGCATCAAAAATTTTTTTGTGCCATCGCTGCTCTGCTCTACCGCCACCACCTCGGGACGCGAGATGACAAAGCGCTCTGAAAAGCGCTGTTGCAGCGGCTTGGCAATGTTCGAACATTCGCTGAAATTCCGCACGCCATGGTGATAGATCCAATGCCAGAGCTGGCGAGCCCGGAACGGCTGTTCACCGATTTCGCGGATTTCCGATTCGAGTTCCGTGCGCGAGAGGCCCACAAGATCCAGGCGACCGTCCTCCATGCGAGGAGAAGGAGGCGCAAACGCCGCTGCCTTGGCCAGGATACGCGCTTGCTCAAGGCTTGAATGGGGTTCGGCAAGGACGGTCATTGATCCGCGCGCCTATTTGCTCGGGCATGCTTTCAAAATGCGCGCATAGGCGGCCGAGAAGCCCCTCAAGCTGAAAACATCGGTGATCGTGCCCGCTCCGCGCGGCGGCGGAGCATGCGCAATCGCTTCCCGGTGGTGATGCATCGCATTCACCACGGCACGCCCATCGCGCGCAAAGGCCGAGCGTTGGGCCGTGTAGAAATCGAATGCGGTTTTATCCATGAGCAATCGCACTGTCGTATTCGGCGGATAGGTATAGCCCGCACTGATAGCAACCGTGTCACGGCTCGTCGGGCGCTCCGTAACCGTTAATATCACCTCCCCTCGGCCGGGAATCTTCGGGTTGGAGCTGCGGGCGCGCGTAAACGCGTAGCAGACCGTCCGTGTGCCTTCGATATGGGTCGCCGCCGTCCAGTCTTCAAACCGCCCAAGCGGCCTGGGCTGGTCAGCGCGTGGGGCAGATTTGGCAGCACCGCTGTGTGGGCGTGTGCTTGCCTGTTCGGCATGGCCGGCGAGGGGGAAAAGCAGGGCAAGGCCGAAAATGAGAGAAAATGCTCGCATAGATCGTCGACGCTTTGGTGCACCACTGATAAGGCTTGCCTTTCGTTTCGGCAAGCCAGGCCCTTTCCCTGCTTGTTTTCCGCGCGGCGGGGTATGGATCTACTGCACAGGGGAAAAATCGCTGGGCCGCAGAATCCGGTTTTCCTGCCGCACGAGCGCGCCCAATTCTCTCGATCGGCGCAAGAAATCCTGCCAGGCGGGATCCGCCGCCATGGCATTGCGCCGGCGCTCGCGGTCGGCTTGGTCTTCATAAGCCCAAAGATGAACCACTGTGTTCAGCTCGCCCTCTACGGTCGTAAACCAGCCGAGGCATCGGCCCAGATATTTCTGCTGCAGCGGCCAGCCATATTCTTTGTAGAGCGCCACCCACTCCGGCATACGGCCGGGGTGGCAGGTGTAAATGCGGAGATCAACAATCATCCTTTTGCCTCCCTCTTTGCCTCCTAGGAATACGCGCTACGAACATGCTCATGCGATTCCACGAAATCTCCTATTGATAAAGGAGATACTTAGCACGCAGTGCCTGGAATGCGGCAAGGTCTTCTTGCCATTCAGATTCTATGGCTTGAGGATCGGCCTCATTTTCGATCGCCGCAAGCGTTTTCTGTGATCCGACCAGGCCAACACCCCCAGGCGACTGGCACGCATCAGAGCTGCCTCGCCGAACCATGCGGCGTTGGGAACGGCGGAATCCTGAGGCTGGCGTATTGCTGAACCGGGCTTGCGCGCTCTCAGCCGAGGATGCGGCCGAGAACGCGTGCGGTATAGTCGACGACCGGGATGACACGTCCGTAATTGAGGCGCGTGGGGCCGATGACCCCAAGAGCCCCGACGATTCGGTTATTGCGGTTGCGCGCCGGCGCCACCACCATCGAAAGGCCGGAAACACCGAACAAGGTGCTTTCGGCACCAATAAAGATCCGCACGCCATCCGAATTTTCGACAAGCTCCAGGAGCTTGAGGGTGGTCTCGTGCATTTCCAGCCGATCGAACAACATCTGAATGGTCGCGAGTTTTTCGATCTGCGTCACATCCGCCAAAAGCTTCGCTTGGCCGCGGATAATCAGCGAGCCGCCACGCCCCTCTCCGGTCCATGTGGCAAGGCCCGCTTCGACCACTTGGGTTGCAAGCGCATCCAGTTCGGTGCGATGCGCGGCAATCTCTGCCGCAACCAGCTTATACAAATCGGGCAGAGCCTGCCCGTTCAACCGGGCATTGAGATAATTCGCCGCCTGCTGCAATGCGGATGCAGGGGTGCCCGGCGGCAACTCAATCACCCGGTTCTCCACCTGGCCATCGGCATTGACCAGTATGACCAGCGCGCGATTGGCCCCAAGCGAGACAAACTCGATATGGCGGAGCGGGCCCTCCGTCTTCGGGGCAAGCACCAAACCTGCTGCGGAGGAAAGGCCGGCAAGAAGGTTCGAGGCCTCGGTCAGCAGCTCTTCCAGGCTCCGCCCGTTCGCGGCAAGGGCGGCACCGATCGCTTCCTGTTCCTCTTCACCAAGCTCGCCGAATTGCAGAAGCCCCTCAACGAATAGCCGCAGCCCCCGCTCCGTCGGCAAGCGCCCGGCAGAGGTATGTGGAGCGAACAATAGCCCGAGTTCCGTGAGATCCGCCATCACATTGCGGATGGTCGCCGGCGAAAGCGCCATCGGGAGACGGCGGGAGAGCGTGCGGCTTCCGATCGGTTCCCCGGTTTCCAGATATTGTTCGACAATTTCACGCAACACGGCAGCCGAGCGACTATCCAGCCCGGGCGGCAGCTTCGTGCTCGTGCCGCGCAGGGAGAGAGCCCCTGGAGAGAAAAGCGGTCTCGTCGACTGATCCATAACCCTTTGCCCCCTCATCTTCGGAGCCTCAATGAGGTAAGTATGACGCAAAAGCAGGTCAATTGCCGCGGGGAGATCGCTGGGCGAAAGCTTGCGAAGCACTGTCGGGCTTGTGAGAGATATGTCAAGCTCGCTATCTCCTCCGCTTAATTGCAATTTGGGAGTCAGTTGATGCGTCTCTCCGGCCGCGCGCCCGATGCTCTTCGCGAAGTTTCGATCACCCCCGGTTACGCTTATCATGCCGAGGGTTCGGCGCTGATTCGCATGGGGCGGACGGAGGTTCTCTGCACGGCATCAGTGGATAGCCGGGTGCCTCCGTTTCTGCGCGGCAGCGGCGAAGGCTGGGTGACCGCCGAATACGGGATGTTGCCGCGCTCGACCCACACCCGCACCGATCGCGAGGCTGCCCGCGGAGGGCAATCCGGCCGGACAAAAGAGATTCAGCGGCTGATCGGGCGCAGCCTGCGCGCGGTGGTCGATCGGACGGCGCTTGGCGAAATGACAATCACAGTGGATTGCGATGTGCTGAATGCCGACGGCGGCACGCGCTGCGCGGCGATTAGCGGAGGGTATGTGGCGCTCGCCCTCGCGCTTCGCCATTTACAGCGCATGAACGTGATCGCGCGGCCGGTACTGAAAGGGCAGGTCGCCGCGGTTTCTTGCGGTATTGTCGGCGGCGAGGCAGTGCTCGACCTCGACTATGAAGAAGATTCCATAGCGGAGGCCGACGCAAACTTCGTGCTGACCGAACAAGGCGGCATTGTCGAAATTCAGGGCACGGCGGAACGCACCCCATTTTCGGAAGAGGAACTCTCTACTCTCATCAGACTTGCACGCCAAGGCGTGCAGCGGCTGTTCGCGGTGCAACGCGAAGCCATGGACCGCGCCTGATGGCCCGTCGGTTATCCTCCGGTGGCACGCTTGTGCTGGCCAGCCACAACAAAGGCAAAGTGGCGGAGTTCGTCGAGCTGCTTTCCCCCTTTTCGCTGAGAGTGGTCACAAGCGCAGAACTCGGCCTTACCGAGCCGGAAGAGGAAGCCGGTGATTTCGTCGGAAACGCCCGGGTGAAAGCCCTGGCCGCCGCAAAGGCCTCCGGCTTACCCGCTCTTGCAGATGATTCGGGGTTTTGCCTCGCCGCCTTAGGGGGCGCGCCCGGGATTTACTCCGCCCGTTGGGCAGGGCCGAACCGGGATTTTGCCGCCGCGATGCAACGTGTGGAGGCGGAACTCGGCGCCAGCGGGGATCGCCGCGCATGGTTCGCTTGTGCTCTGGCGCTGGCCTGGCCCGATGGGCATACGGAAACCTTCTTTGGTCGGGTGGAAGGTATAGCCGTCTGGCCGCCGCGCGGTGATCAAGGCTTCGGGTATGATCCGATGTTCTGCCCCTTGGGAGAGAAAGAGACCTATGGCGAAATGGCGCCCGCCCGTAAGCGGCTTGGCAGCCATCGCGCCCGCGCATTTGCCGCGCTGGCACGCGCCTGCCTACCCGAGGACGGGAAAGAAGCGCATGCCCCGTTGCCATTTTGTCATTCCGCACGCACATAGAGAGGCGTGAACTTGCGAAGAGGAACATACGCGCGAACATTCGCGCCCGATCCCCAGGCCCCGCCCACCCGCCTCTGCGACTCGGCGGGGTGTACCGCGGCCGGCGAATATCGCGCGCCGAAATCACGCGATAAGCTACGAGAATACTGGTGGTTCTGCCTCGAACACGTGCGCCAATACAACGCGGCCTGGGATTATTATAAAGGCATGTCCCCCGCCGAGATCGAAGCGCATTTGCGTTCGGATGCCTGTTGGCAGTTGCCGACTTGGCCGCTCGGCAGCCTCGGCAATGTGCATGCCCGATTTGACCGCCTGCGGGAACAAGCGCGCGCTTTTGCGAGTTCGCAACCGTCCGAGCCTGGCCCCGTCAAACAGTCCGCGCCGCCGGATTTGCGCGAGCCGCTCTCGACGCTTGGGTTGCATTGGCCAACAACGCTTGCGGAAGTGAAGGCCCGCTATAAAGAGCTTGCCAAGCGCCATCACCCCGATGCGAATGGCGGCGATCGCACGGCCGAAGAAAGATTGAAATCCATCAACCTCGCCTATGCCAGGCTTCGCACCCGCCTTGCAGGAATGCCGCAAGGAGATTCTCGCCGTTGAAGGTTGTTTCTCGCTTGGGCAGTGCAACTTCTTTAGCCATTTCTCTCAGGGACGTTTTCTTCTCCTCCACGGCGAGGTAAAGTTCGAACTTCAGCGATAGGATGTCCAACTCGATGACTCGCATTTCCGCGCTGGCTGAAATCCGCTCTACGCCGATTTCCGAAATCGACCTGCCCGATATCAAGCTCTCGGCCCGCGAGGCTTTTGGCATCGACAGCGACATGGAGGTGCCGGCCTTCTCGGTCCGCACCGAACACGTGCCCGACCTCGATGCAGCTTATGTCTTCGATAAGGAGACGACGCTGGCGATTATCGCCGGCTTCGCGTTCAACCGTCGCGTGATGATTCAGGGCTATCACGGCACCGGCAAATCCACCCATATCGAACAAGTCGCCGCGCGGCTGAATTGGCCTTGCGTTCGGGTGAACTTGGATAGCCACATCAGCCGGATCGATCTGATCGGCAAAGATGCGATCGTGCTCAGAGAAGGCAAACAGGTAACGGAGTTTCGGGAGGGGATCCTGCCCTGGGCGTTGCAACACCCTTGCGCGCTGGTCTTTGACGAATACGACGCCGGACGGCCCGATGTGATGTTCGTGATCCAGCGGGTTTTGGAGGTGGAGGGCAAACTCACCCTGCTGGACCAGAATCGCGTGATTCGGCCGCATCCGGCGTTTCGGTTGTTTGCGACCGCAAACACGGTGGGGCTTGGCGATACCACCGGGCTCTATCACGGCACGCAGCAAATCAACCAGGGCCAAATGGATCGCTGGAATATCGTGGCCACGCTCAATTACCTGCCGCATGCTCAGGAAGTCGCCATCGTGATGGCCAAGCTTGGCATCGCCCCCTCCGATCAAGCGATGCGAAAGCAGGTCGAAGCCATGGTGGCGCTTGCCGATCTGACCCGTGCAGGCTTCATCAATGGGGATATTTCTACCGTAATGTCACCCCGCACCGTGATTACCTGGGCGGAAAATGCTCGAATTTTCGGGGATCTTGCGCTCGCTTTCCGCATGACGTTTTTGAATAAGTGCGATGAAGCGGAACGCCCCACGGTGGCTGAATACTATCAGCGTTGTTTCGGGGTGGAGCTGCCTGTCGGGAATGCTCCGCGATCCATGAGGTAAAGCTTCCGGCATGCACCGCAAAGACAACGCCCGCAGCGAGGAATTCCAGCGCGCCACGGCAAGCGTTCTTCGGGCCATTGCGCACCAGCCGGAAGTGCAGGTCGCGTTTCAGCCGGGGCCTGCCGGGGTTTCCGGCAAACGCGCGCGGTTGCCGTTGCCGAGCCACGCATTAGGCGCGGCGGAGCGGGCGCGCCTGCGCGGTGCGGCGGATGCGTGCGCGCTCCGGCTTCGGTTTCATGATGAAGCTTTGCACGCCGCGCGCAGCCCTGCTCCCCGCGAAGCCAAAGAAGTCTTCGACGCGCTTGAGCAAGTGCGCGTGGAAGTGGTCGGCTCCCGGCACATGGAAGGGGTTGCGGCGAACCTCCGGGCAAGGTTGATCGAGACCTGCCACGCCGAAGGCTACGACCGCATGACCCACAAGGACCAAATGCCCGCGGCCGGAGCATTGGCGTTGCTGGCACGTGAGCGCCTTTCCGGTGAGCAGGCACCGGAAGCCCTGCGTGCCGTGCTGGCCGAGTGGCGAAACAGCCTGAATGAGGCAGCCGAGCGTGCGCTTTCGGAAATGGCTGCGACGCAGGACGAACAGGCGGCGTTCGCGCGGGCAGCTCGCAAGCTCTTGGCCGCCGTGAATCTCGCCGAAGCCGAAGCCGAGCTTGAAGCAAACGCGGACGATAACAAGGAAAACCAAGACGGTGAGCAAAGCTCTCAGCAGGACAACACTGCCGAGAGCGAAAACGGTTCCGCCATGGAAGCAGAATCCCTGCTCGGTACACAGCCCGAAGAAGGGGAGGTTGAGGCAGGCGAAGAGCTTGACGGAGTGGAGGCGGAAGGCGCCGCGGAAGGCGAAGATCGCCCTTCGGGTCCACAGCCGCAGCGGGAGCGGCCGGGAGAGGACCACGCCTCCTCCTATCACGCCTTTACCCGTGCCTTTGACGAGGAGGTTGCAGCCGAAGAGCTCTGCGATCCGGAGGAGCTCATGCGGCTCCGCCAGCAGCTCGATCAGCAGTTACATCACCTTCAAGGGGTGGTTGCGAAACTTGCCAATCGGCTGCAACGTCGGTTGCTCGCCCAGCAAACCCGCGCCTGGGAGTTCGATCTGGAAGAGGGACTTTTGGATGTCGGCCGGCTTGCGCGCGTCGTGGCCAATCCGCTGCACCCGCTGTCTTTCAAGCGCGAACGCGATACCGAGTTCCGCGACACCGTGGTTACGCTGCTGATCGACAATTCGGGCAGCATGCGCGGCCGCCCCATCACCGTTGCGGCGATGTGCGGGGATATTCTGGCCCGCACCTTGGAACGTTGTGCGGTGAAGGTGGAAATTTTGGGCTTTACCACGCGCGCCTGGAAGGGCGGGCAGAGCCGCGAGCGCTGGGTGGCGATGGGCAAGCCGCGGAATCCCGGGCGGCTGAATGACTTGCGGCACATCATCTATAAAGCGGCCGATACGCCTTGGCGGCGGGCCCGGAAGAATCTCGGTTTGATGTTGCGAGAGGGGTTGCTGAAAGAGAATATCGACGGCGAGGCCTTGCTTTGGGCCTATCGGCGGTTGCTGGCCCGCCCCGAGCGGCGGCGCATTCTCATGGTGATCAGTGACGGCGCGCCGGTCGACGACAGCACGCTTTCCGTTAACCCCGGCAACTACTTGGAAAAGCACCTGCGCGAGGTGATCCACGAAATTGAAAGCCAGGCTTTGGTGGAGCTGACTGCAATCGGCATCGGCCACGACGTGACGCGATATTATCGCCGTGCCGTCACCATTGTTGACGCCGAAGAGCTGGGCGGCACCATGATGAAAAATCTCACCGAGCTCTTTGATGAAGATGCCGCCGCGGCATGGGCGCGGGCAAGCATGATTCAGGCGCCGTTGGTGGCTTAAGGCGCTCTCGGGGAGCACGGAATAAAAGGGAGGAAGCGGCATGCGCCGCCCGCGGATCGGCGTTGATTTTGGAGCCAGCAAGATTGAAGTGGCCGCGTTATCGCCCGAGAGCAACTTCCTCTTTCGCGAGCGCGTGCCAACCCCCCATTCCTACGACGAAACCATCGCCGCCGTTGTCGGGCTGGTGAAGAAGGCCGAAGAAATGCTCGGCGTGAAAGCCAGCGTAGGCGTCGGGTTTCCCGGCCGCATCGATCCGGCAACAGGCTTTGTTCAGGACCAAACGGCACTGAACGGGCACCCGTTTGACCGCGATCTTGCCCAAGCGCTTGAGCGCGAGGTGCGCCTCGCCAATGATGCGGTCTGCTTTGCGGTGAGCGAAGCAACCGACGGTGCCGGTGCCGGCGCGCGCGTGGTGTTCGGCGCAATTTTCGGCAGCGGGGTGGGCGGCGGGGTCGTCGTGGATCAGCGCCCGATCATCGGCGCAAACGGTCTGGCCGGAGAGTGGGGACATAACCCGTTTCCCTTTTCCGATGCCCGCGACCTCCCCGGCAAACGCTGCTGGTGCGGGCAATTCGGTTGCAATGAGACGGTGCTTTCAGGCACCGCCCTTGCCGAGGATTACTTCGGCCCCGGAGCCCGTGATGCCTCCAGCCTCCCTGCCCTTGCCCAGGCCGGAGATGCCCGCGCAAAGGCGGCGCTCCAGCGCCATGCCGAACGAGCCGCCCGCGCGCTTGCGCAAGTGGTGAACCTGATTGATCCCGATGTGATCGTACTCGGCGGCGGGCTTTCCAATATGGAGCACTTCTACACCGAAGTGCCGAGGTTGATGCAGAAATGGCAATTCCGCGGACTTGGCCGGGCGGAGCTGCGCCGCGCAAACTACGGCGACAGCTCCGGGGTGCGCGGTGCGGCCTGGCTTTGGCCGCTTGAGGCCGCCGACCGCTGAAGGCCGGGCATTCGGAGCTGCGAAAGCCGCGCTTCAGATGCGCTCGCTCAACGCAATGGCAACTCGGCAGCCGGCTTTAATGAGCGCGCTTAAGACCCGATAGCCGGGAGCTTCCTCTGCGCCATGGGCAAGCCCGATGTCGCGATGCTCCAGCTCATCGGCACGAAACGCCTCAATCGTTTCGCGCAGCTTCTGCTCGTTCTCGCCAAGCGCGCGAGCCTGGCGGGCGTAATGCGTATCGATTGCTTCCTCGACGGCAACCGTGCATGCCATGGCAGCGCGCTCACCCAAAGCCGCGGTCGCAGCGCCGAGCACGAAACCGGCCAGATGCCAAAGCGGCAAGAGTGCGGTGGGACGCACACGGCGTTCCGTCAACAACGTATTAAAGGCAGCCAGGTGCTCCTGTTCCTGCTTGCGCATCCGCCGCAGAAGCGAAGAACACGGCGCGTTGCCAAGCACCGCAAGCTGGCCTTCGTAAATATGGATCGCGCCATATTCGCCCGCGTGATCCACCCGAAGGATGCGGGCAACCTGCTCCTCGGGCGGCGGATCACCGGGAAGATAGGCCTCAGTGCTTGGGATCGTCATGCTTTTTTGCCCCGGCTGCGCCAAAGATAAGCTGCCAACACCACCGAAAAGGCCAGCGCAAACACCATGTTCATCGCAGCCATCGATATTTTAAGACCCGGGATCACATAGCTCGGCGCATCGCACGGCTTGCTGGGAAATGCCGGCATCTGCGCCAATCTTTCCGCCACGCTAAGCCCGCTCAGATGCGGTCCGGAACACTCCGGCAGCGGGCTTGGCCACGCCCCCGCTTCGACCCCGACATGTACAAAGGCGAGCACTGCACCGGCGAAAATCACCAAGGCTAATGCTGCCAGGAGCAAGCGCGAGGTGCGATAGGACGAAACCAACGCAAATATCCCAAGCAAAGCCGCGAGCCGATAAGGCCAGCGTTCCAGCAAACACAAGGGGCAAGGGACGAGCCCTTCCATACGCTCGGCGGCAAACGCCACACCGAGCGCCGCCGCGGCTGCAAGCACCGAAAGCAGACTTGCCCAACGAGTCGATGCGGAATCCATGCGCTGCGATATCGCGAGCAGCGGAATCCGGCAAGCGTTCTCTCTCAATTGCAGGCGGCGAAGGAAGCGCTTAGGCTTGCCGCAAGATGACAGCCAAAGCAGAAGGGGGGAAAAGCGCATGCTCACGCTTTGGGGACGGGCCAATTCCAGCAATGTGATGAAGGTGATTTGGCTTTTGGAAGAACTTCGCCTTCCCTATCAGCGGATCGATGCGGGCGGGGCGTTCGGGAGAACCAACACCCCCGAGTATCGGGCCATGAACCCGACGGGTCTGGTGCCCACCCTTCAAGACGGCGATTTCTCGCTTTGGGAAAGCAACGCCATTTTACGTTACATTTGTGACGCTCACGCCCCGGGCACTCCGCTCTGGCCGCAATCGCCGAGAGTGCGTGCCAACATCGATCGCTGGATGGAATTTCACCACACCTTGGTGCGCCCGCAAGGTGTCATTTTCTTCGGGCTGGTCCGCTGTTCGCCCGAGCAGCGTGATATGACGGCCATCGCCGAAGCAGCAAAAGAAGCAGCCAGATATTGGGCAATTCTGGATAGCGTGCTTGCGCATAATGCTTATCTCGCGGGCGATGCGCTGAGCTTGGCCGACATCGTCTGGGGCCCCAACCTGCATCGTTGGTTCTTTTTTGCCATCGAACGGCCGGAGGCGCCGCATCTGCGCGCCTGGTATGAACGGTTGTTGCAGCGGCCGGCCTATCGGCAACATGTCGCCGTTACGCCTACGTAAGGAAACTAACGGCCTGTGAGAATGCGCTCCAACAACTGGCGAACGGTCGGGATGAAACCGTTGGAATAAAACGGATCTGTTGCAAAACGAAAGGCGTTATGCCCGCTGAACATCAAATTATGCTCGATCGCTTCCGGATCGTCGCCGATATGGCTTATGGCTTGCAATGTTTTTTGAATGCAAAAACTCCGCGGATCTCCCTTCTTGCCTGTACTGTAGGTAGGACCCTGCTGGCTCCAATTGGAAAAGCGGCATTGGCTTAGGCAGCCCATGCAAGCCACTTGATCAGCTAGGATTTGCCGTGCCTTCTCGGGCGTGACAAAAATCAGCGTACTATCGGGCGTGCGCATCGCTTCCGTGAAACCTTGCGCCTCCCATTCTCGGACGCGGGCAAGATCCGCCGGGGTAAGATAAACCGGACGCTTGCGGGGGCCAATTCCGTACTCGGCAACGTGCTCGCCGACAACTTCGGTGGTATAAGCCACCTGGCGTTCGTTTCGTTCTCGTAATTCCTGGAGATAACTGTTGTTTACCGCACTTGAATAGAAACCGGTCGGAGAAAAGCGGTTAAGCAAAACATCGCCTTCCTTCAGCGTCAGCAGCCGCTGCTTCCACGCATCGCCGATGGGGCTTTCCTTGGTCAGCAGCGGACGCGTACCGAATTGAAACGCGATGGGACCGAGCTCGGGATTATCGATCCAGTCCTCCCACTCTTCCAACCACCAAACGCCGCCGGCCATAATAATCGGCGTCTCTCCCAAGCCGAATTCGCGCATGAGCTTGCGCAATGCGCGCACCCGCGGATAGGGATCTTCCGGTTTGGTAGGATCCTCGGTGTTGGAAAGCCCGTTATGACCGCCGGCAAGCCAAGGGTCTTCATAGACCACACCGCCCAACCATTCGGCCACCTTATGATAGGCGCGGCGCCAGAGCGCGTTGAACGCGCGTGCGGAAGAGACAATCGGATAGTAATAAACCCCAAACCGTGCGGCGATTTCGGAAAGCCGATACGGCATGCCGGCCCCGCATGTCAGGCCATGGATAAGCCCTTTCGCCCCTTCCAGCACACCGGTGATCACGCGCTCGGCTGCCGCCATTTCCCAGAGGATATTGGCGTGGATGCGCCCCTTGCCTTGCGCGATATCATGGGCGCGTTGGGCTTGCGCAATCCCGCCCTGAATGGCGTACGCAACCAGTTCTTCATGGCGCTCCAGGCGCGTGCGTCCGCGATAGATTTGTTCGATGCGGTTGCCGTTCGCGTCATAGCTATCGGCGTTCACCGCGCTGAACGTACCTATCCCACCGCCGGCGGCCCAGTGGCCCGAGGTAATTCCGTTTGAGACGGAAATGCCCTTGCCGCCTTCAACCAGGGGCAAGACCTCCACCCCTCCGATGCGGATTGCGTTGATCGCCTTCATGGCTGATTTCGTCCCATTCGCGTGCTCTGGACCGGTTCTACTTTTCCACCCTTTTTATCCTGCAGCTTTCTCCGCTTCCTGTTTCTCAGGCCGTTCTTTGGCGCCGGCAATCTGTTTGCTGATATCGGCGCCCGTAAGCTGATCCACCATCCGCATGGAAAGCTTCACTTTGCCGCGCTCGTCAAAACCGATGACTTTCACTTTCACCGTGTCGCCCACGTTGACCACATCGGTGGTTTTGGCCACCCGCTTGGGCGCGAGTTCGCTGATATGCACAAGCCCGTCCCGAGAGCCAAGAAAATTCACAAAGGCGCCGAAATCCGTGGTTTTGACCACTTTGCCGGTATAAATCGCACCCAGTTCGGGTTCCGCCACGATGCCGCGAATCCAGTCGATCGCAGCCTGCGCCTGGGTTTCCGAAGTGGCGGCAATTTTCACGGTGCCGTCGTCCTCGATGTCGATCTTGGCGCCGGTCTGCTCCACGATCTCACGGATCACTTTGCCGCCGGTGCCGATCACCTCGCGAATCTTGTCCTTCGGTATGGTGATCACGGTGACGCGCGGGGCGGTTGCGGCCACCTCGCGGCGCGATCCTGCCAGGGCCTTGGACATCTCGCCCAGAATATGCATGCGCCCCTCGCGGGCTTGCTCCAGGGCAAGGCGCATAATTTCCGGAGTAATGGAGGTAATCTTAAGGTCCATCTGCAGGCTGGTAACGCCGCGCTCCGTGCCGGCCACTTTGAAATCCATATCGCCCAGGTGGTCTTCATCGCCCAAGATGTCGGAAAGCACGGCAAAGCCGCAGTCTTCCTTGATAAGGCCCATGGCAATCCCGGCCACCGGGCGTGCAATCGGAACGCCGGCATCCATTAAGGCGAGCGAACAGCCGCAAACGGTTGCCATGGAAGAACTGCCGTTGCTCTCGGTAATTTCGCTGACCAACCGGATGGTATAGGGGAAGCTCTCCTTTTCGGGCAAAAGCGGGTGAATGGCGCGCCAAGCCAGCTTGCCGTGACCGACTTCCCGGCGCCCGGGGCTGCCGAGCCGGCCGGTCTCACCCACGGAATACGGCGGGAAGTTGTAATGCAGAATAAAATGCTCGCGGTATTCGCCCTCAAGCGCATCCACGATCTGCTCGTCCTCGCCGGTGCCGAGCGTGGCCACACACAAGGCTTGGGTCTCGCCGCGGGTAAACAAGGCACTGCCATGCGTGCGCGGCAGCACGCCCACCTCGCAGACGATGGGCCGGATGGATTTCGTAGAGCGTCCGTCAATACGGATGCCCGTATCCAAAATAGCATTGCGGACAATATTCGCTTCCAGCTCTTTCAAAAGCGGTTTGGCCGCCTCCGGGTCAAACCCCTCTTCGGCCAGGCGGGCGAGCACCGTTTCCTTCACCACATCAATTTTGTCATGCCGCGCTTGCTTGGCTTTTTCTTGATAGGCTTCGGTAAGCTCGCTGCGTGCCAAAGCCTCGATTCGGCGGGCGAGGACCTGCTGCTCCGCCGAAGGTTCCGGCAACGGCCAAGGATCTTTCGCCGCGACCTCGGCAAGCTCGATAATAGCCTGGATCACCGGCTGAAATGCGGCATGGCCGAACGTTACCGCGCCGAGCATGACTTCCTCGGACAGTTCGCGCGCTTCGCTTTCCACCATCAACACGCCCTCGGCGGTGCCGGCCACCACCAGATCGAGCGCAGAGGCAGGAAGCTGCTGTGCGGTTGGGTTCAGCACGTATTGCCCGTCGATATAACCAATCCGCGCCGCCCCCACGGGGCCGAAAAACGGCATCCCCGAAAGGGTCAGTGCAGCCGAAGCGCCGATCATGCTGACAATGGCCGGATCGTTCTCCAAATCGTGGCTGAGCACGGTGGCGATCACTTGCACTTCATTGCGAAAGGCGGCGGGAAAGAGCGGACGGATGGGCCGATCGATCAAACGGCTGACGAGGGTTTCATGCTCGCTCGGGCGGCCCTCGCGTTTGAAGAAGCCGCCCGGAATTTTGCCGGCCGCGAAGGCACGTTCCTGGTAGTTGACGGTCAGGGGGAAGAAATCCTGCCCCGGTTTCAGGGTCTTGGCGCCGACCGCGGTGCAAAGCACCACGGTATCCCCATAACGCACCATGACAGCGCCGTCAGCCTGACGGGCAATCTTGCCCGTTTCCATCACCAGCTTACGTCCGCCCCATTCCAGTTCTTTACGAAAATATTCGAACATCGCGTGCATCCTTGCATAGCCTGCGACGCGGCTTGGCGGCATGACGGATGAAGGGTCGAACCTCTGGTCGGGGCCGGCGCCTCGGACGACATGGGAGCGGTCTCGGCGGCTAAGAAAATGGCCGCGCCGCACTGCCATGTGGCCGGAGACGCCGATGCGGATCCCGCGCGCGAGGGTAAGGTACCGGATCGGCCGTCAGTCGTTCCGCCGCGTGCACGACGGAGAGAGCCCTTGAGCTCCCGTTGCGTATTGGTTCTTCGCCATGTCGGCGCAGGACCGAACACTTCTAGCCGCTATATAGCGGTGATTGTAGCCAGCGCCATAGGCAATCGCCCCTAGCGGCGCAAATTCAAGCGTGCGATCAAGGTTTCGTAACGCTGAAGGCTTTTGCGCTTCAGGTAATCCAAAAGCCGCCGCCGCCGACCCACCATCATCAAGAGCCCCCGGCGGCTATGAAAATCCTTCGGGTGCGCCTTGAGGTGCTCGGTCAAGTTATTGATCCGCTCGGACAGCAAAGCCACCTGAACCTCGGCGCTCCCCGTATCGTTCGGGGCGGTGGCAAATTCGCGGATCAGCCCGACACGGCGCTCATTGCTAATCGACATCATACTTCTCCTTTGCTCGTCATGGCGCGCTCGGGGCTCACGAACAGCCGTTCCGGCTTTAACCAACCGCTTTGCAGCCGGCACAGGCCCAAGAGGCGGTCTCCCATCACGGCTCGCACCAACCCGCCATGCGGATCGGCCGCTTTCGGAATCCGACCCATCAACGCTACCAAGCTGATGGCTTGGCCGTGCGAAAGGTTGGCGCCTTCTGCTGCGGTTAGGGCCAGCGCCGGGATGTCGGCCAGCGCGGTCGCAACCGGAAGCAGAAGCTCCCTGAGCGCGGCGCCCGTATCGCCTAAGGTTCGCAATTTGTCCAGAGTGATCGCCTGCGCCTCATCGAACGGGCCGACCCGCAGCCGACGCAAGGCTGCAATATGGCCGACCGTGCCGCAGGCAATCGCAAGATCGCGGGCGAGGCTTCGCATATAAACGCCCTTGCCGGCGAGCACTTCAAAAACGGCATGGTCGGCATCGGGCCGGGCGATAAGCTCAAACCGCTCCACCCGTGCGGGGCGGGCTTTCAGCTCCACGGGCCGGCCTTCGCGGGCGAGGTCATAAGCGCGCTCGCCCGCCACTTTCACCGCCGAAAACGTGGGCGGCACCTGCATCGTGGTTCCGATAAAACGCGGAAGGGCAGTCCGAATCTCTTCGTCGGAAGGCCGATGGTCAGAGGTTGCGGTCACCTTCCCATCCGCATCGTCGGTATCCCGTGCCTCGCCAAAACGCAGCGTGAAGCGGTAAAGCTTGGTCCCGTCCATCACGTAGGGGACGGTTTTCGTGGCCGCACCGAGCGCAATCGGGAGCACCCCCGTCGCCAAGGGGTCCAGCGTGCCGCCGTGCCCGGCCTTTTCGGCGCCGAAGATCCTACGCACGAGGTTCACGACGTCGGTACTCGTTAATCCGGGAGGTTTGTCGATAACCAGCCACCCGTCCACGGGGCGGCCTCGGTGGCGGCGCATGGGGGAGTTCCTTCCGTTTTCGTGCCGGTGCCGGCGAGCCGTGCTCATGGGCCTTCCACGGCCTCACCGCTCAGAGCAGCATTCTCGCGCGCCGGGGAGCGCGCCACGGCTGCATAAGCATCTGCCACGATCGCGCATTGCCGAAACGCGCCGAAGATAGGCTCGCACGCAAACATCGCAGACCTCATGCGAACATGGCGGCGATGGCAGCAGGATCAACCTTCTCCACGCTTGCCGCACTCCAGCGCGGGTTACGATCCTTATCCACCACCATTGCGCGCACGCCTTCGGCAAAATCCGGGTGCCGGCTGACATGGCGGCTTAAAGCGAGCTCGGTTTTCAGGCATTGGGCAAGCTCGGAATGAACGCCGCGCCGCAAAATCTCGAACGACCAAAGCAAGGAAGCGGGGGAAGCGCGGCGCATGGCGGTCAGCGCTTGGCGGGCGAATTCCGTCTCTTCCGCAGCCAAGGCAGCGAGAATGGCCACGACGCTTTCCGCTCCAAAGCAGCGGTCGATGCAGGCACGATGGGGCGCCAACGAAAACGGCGGCAGCTTTTCCGCAAAAGCGGCAATGACTGCCACACCGTCTTCGGCCATCGCGGCGGCTAAAGCCGAAAGACGCTCATGCGGCACGAAATGGGTAGCCAAACCCGCATGCACCGCATCGGCGCCCAGTAGGCGCGCACCGGTGAGGCCGAGATAAAAGCCGAGCTTGCCCGGCAGGCGGGGAAGGAAATAGCTTGCCCCGATATCGGGGAAAAAGCCGATACCCGTTTCCGGCATGGCAAATTCCGCCGATTCGGTAGCAACCCGGTAACGGCCATGGACGGAAACGCCGATCCCGCCACCCATGCAGATGCCGTCGATCAGCGCGACATAGGGCTTCGGGTACTCGGCAATCGTGCGGTTGAGGGCATATTCCGCGGCGAAGAATTCTTCGACGGCTTCTGCATCGCCCGCCAATGCCGCGTTGCGAACGGCCCGAATGTCGCCGCCGGCGCAAAACGCCCGGTTGCCGGCCCCCTCGATCAAGACCGCATGCACGGAAGGGTCATCGCGCCATTCCGCGAGCGCGCGGTCGATCAATCGCACCATCTCTAAAGTAAGCGCGTTCAGGGCCTTAGGCCGGTTGAGCAAAAGCCGTCCGACGCGACCGTCTCGAATGGCAACAACGCTGGGTTCGAGGTTCATCCGAAATCCCCCTTGCAAGGACGCGGCCCTATACCCGCTCCGGCTTGCCGCGGGAAGCGGGGGGTGAGCCGGATTTGGAATCTCGCAACGCTTTCCTGCTTTGCTGGAAAGCATGTCGCATTCTGCCGAAGTCTTTCCCCGGTTACCGCCTTCTCAAAGCGAGGCGCCTCTCCTGTTGACAAGACCTGTTTCGGCGCTGCTGCGCGAAGGCGGGGATGCCCGGCTTGCGCTGGACCCGAAGACCAAGCGGGATCGCTACGGCACGGCAGCCGTGCCCCGTCCGGCGCTTCGCTTCGGCTCCTGCACGGCCTCCACGGTGACGGTTCGGGGTTATCTTGCCGCAGAGCGCTTTCGCCGGAAGCTGCTGGCCGATGCCGCCCGGATGGGTTTGCATGCAACGCTCGCCGCGGCCATGGCATTCGTGGAGCAAGAAATTCTGCGCTTCTACGCCGTGGAAAACCTCGCGCACTGCGTGCTTGCCCCGTCGGGGACGGATGCCATCGGTCTCGGCACGCGCTTGCTCGCGGCGGCTCTTGGTCAGCCGCTGGCAAAGGTGATCATGATGGCCGAGGAAGAGACCGGCCGCCTCGTGCCGCAAGCGGTGCATGCAGCCGTCGCCCCTGCAAACTTGCATCATATCCCCTTGCGGTCGCCGGACGGCATGCCGCGCGAGCCCGGCAAAGTGGCGGAGGATTGCGCCGACCACATCGGCCCCGATTCCGGCCCCGTCTTGCTTCACCTGATCGATTGCTCCAAAACCGGGCTCACGGCGCCTCTTCCAAAAGATGCCGCCGCCTTGCAGGCGAGTTTTGCCGGGCTCGAGGTGATGGTGGACGCCTGCCAGGCAAGGCTCTCGGCGGCAGCTTTGCAGAATTATCTTGCCCGCGGCTGGCCGGTGGCGTTGACCGGCTCGAAGTTCTTCGGCGGGCCGCCGTTCTCCGGCGCGCTGCTGATTCCCAAAGCGCGTCGGTTCCGGCTTGGACCGAGGGCACCGGCAAACCCCGGCCTGCTTTGCCGATGGGCTGCAGCGTTGGCGGAAATGGGCCATTTTCAGGCAATTCCACAGGCAGCGTTTGCCTCCAAGCTGCACGGCCTGAGAAGCACCTTACACCGCTATGCGGCAAGCCATTCGTCGATCGTGCTTCTCCCCACCTTCGAGCGGGAAGGGGATACCGGCACTTGGGGGCAAACAATTTTCACTTTGGCTTTGCGCCACCCGCTCTACCCCGAGCGCTTCCTGCAAAATGACGCGCTTCACGTCATTTATCGGGTCATGGGTAAGGATGGGCTCGGACGGCAAAACCACGCTTTTCCCGCTTGCGAAATCGGACAGCCGGTCATGGCAGGCGCGATGCCGGCGCTTCGCATTGCCTTCGGGGCCACGCTGGAGAGTGAAGCCGACCTGTTCGTCTGCCTGGAAAAGCTTGTCTGGGCAAGAGACCGGATTGTCGAAGCCCCATCCCGCCGATCGGCTTTCGTGCAGTGATTATTCCACAACGATTGTTGCCACGTTCCGGACGCTTCGGCCCCCGCGCTTATCGCCGGGAACGATCAGCCGCAGCTCCTGTTTGGGAAGTCTCTGGCCATCTTTGCGATAGGCGAGGATCACGCGCTTTCCTTCAAACTCGGGGTCGATTTCCCCCACGGCAAGGGCGACCGTGTAACCGTCGCGTCCGATGAGCTTCACCACGCTGCCCACCCGGCTGCGCGGCTTGGCCGGATCAAAGGCTTGCGCTTTTACCAGCACGTCCCAGAGCAAGGGGCCGGTGTAGGTCGCCGTCTCCTCTCCGTGCATGCTGTGGAAGGAAACGCGAACGTCCATCGCCGGCATTTTTTCGATGTCTGCCAGCGAGAGACGGAGCTCGCTTCCGAGTTTACTCTTGACCGTTACCTCCGAGGTCGCGGCAGCGGCAGCCGCGGAGGGCTGCTCGGCATAAGCCGTTCTTGCCGGGCATGCCAAGCCGAGCGCAAAGCACGAACAGAGCAATGCCCCGAACAGAAGCGGGCGCCGCGGCATGGGTTAATCCTTGGCGACCATCACGTCGGAAGCCTTGATCACCGCAACCGCGTCATCGCCCACTTTCAGGTTCAATTCATCCACCGCTTCGTTGGTGATCGAAGAGGTGATGATGATTCCGTGGCCGACATCAATGCGCACGTGCGAGGTTGTCGCGCCTTTTTGGACAGCGACAACCTTACCCTTGAGCTGATTTCGAGCACTGAGTTTCATGGCAACCGCTTGTCCTCTCTAGAAAATGCAGCAGGCGAATAGGCCGACTTTGCCCGCACGATGACTCCGCCGGCCGCTTGCCGTCAAACACCGTCGCGGAAGGCAGGCGGCGGCTCAAACCGGCGCCAGTGCCGTTCCAAAAGCCGCGCGACGGCAAGAGTGGTCTGATCCCCATAATACGGACCGACGACTTGGACACCTACCGGCAAACCGGCGCGGGTAAGCCCGAGCGGTGCAGCGGTGGCCGGCAAGTGGAAGCCGCAGGTGATCCCCGGCCAGAACAGCATATCGTTGTAGGCAATCTCCTTCCCGTTCACCACAACACGCCGCTCCCGGGTCGGAGTATCCAACGCATGGAGGAAAGCAGGCGTGCCGATCACCGGGCAGAGCAGCACGTCCCATTCTTGAAAAAACGCCCCCCATGCACGGCGGAAGCGGACGCGGGTTTCGTGGTCGGCAAGCCATGCGCGATGGGAAGGATCGTAGCTCCGATCCATAATCGCATCGGCGCTCACGTCGTCCGCAGCGCGCGCTTCTGCCCGTGCACGCGCGGCGGCAAGCTCCTCTTCGCTGAACCTCCCTCCCAGTGCGGCCGCAAGCAGCCGAAGGTAAAGGTGATAAGCGGTTTTGGGGTCGAAAGCGGGCCGCGCCGTGAAATTCACTCTCGCTCCCTGCTTGCGCAAGAACCGGCCGAGAGTCTCGATCAATTCCGTAATTTCCGCATCGGTTTCCGTCGCCTGGTCGTGCGACCAAACGGCCACGCGCAGCCCCTCGAAAGTCATCGCTCGCGGCGGTGGCAAGCGCGGGCGGAACTCGGTTTGCACCGGATCCGGCCCCGCGATCAGGTCGAGTACGAGGCTAAGATCCTCCGCAGAACGGGCAAGCGGGCCGATAACGGAAATATCGGTCATGGCGACTGCGCCCTTCAGCGAATGGCCGAGCGGCGAACAAAGACCCCAGCTCGGTTTGTGGCCGAAGACGCCGCAGGCATGCGCCGGCTGGCGGATGGAGCCGCCGATATCGCTGCCGAGCTCCAGGCCCGTCAGTCCGGCGGCGAGAGCTGCCGCCGCTCCGCCCGACGAACCGCCCGGCGAGCGCGCAGGATCCCAAGGGTTTTTCGTCACGCCGTAGACCCTGTTGTAACTCTGCCAATCCGCGAGAAGTTTCGGCACGTTGGTCTTGCCGAAGATGATGGCTCCGGCCGCTTTGAGCCTTTGCACGGCAAGCGCGTCTTGGGTTGGGATATTCTCGCGCGCCTCCGGCAGACCCCAAGTGGTGGGCAGCCCCGCAACATCGAAGCTTTCCTTAACCGTCATCGGCACGCCGTGCAGAGGCCCGATCCGGCTGCGCTTGCGATCCAGCGCGCGTGCCTCACTCCGGGCGCGATCAAAATCTCGCACCACCACCGCGTTCAATTCCGAATCGATCTGCTCGATCCGTTTGATGAAATAGTCGAGCAATTCCAGGCAGCCGATCTCTCGACGTTCGATTTTGCGTGCAAGCTGTCTCGCAGATGCAAAGGCAAGCTCGGCCATGCTCTCTTCTCCTTCGTCAGCGGGGCATGTGCAGCCGAAACGGCTTTGCTCGTCAAGGATAGGCAACACGCCCGCCGCAGCAGGGCTCCGGAACGCCGGTGGTCTCCGGAAAGGACAGCGGCAACCCGGCCAGCGCGCGGACGGCGAGAAAGCCGAAGCATTGCGCTTCCAATGCATCACCGTCCCAACCCACGGCTTCCACCGGTTCCACAGGTGCCCCGAGTCGCGCCCGAAGCGCGTCCATCAGAGCCGGGTTGCGCCGCCCGCCGCCGCAGACCAACCACCGCCGCACCGGCGCAGGCAGGGGCGCGATGGCAACCGCCTCGGCAATAAAGGCCACAAGCGTGGCCGCGCCATCCTCCGGCGAAAGAAGGTCCAGTCCGCTCTTCGCAATGACGGAGGCAAAGTCTTCGCGGTCAAGGGATTTCGGCGGCGGACGGCGGAAATAGGGATGTGAAAGCAGCCGGGCGCAAATATCCCAGGCCACGCGCCCTCGGCGCGCCAGCATGCCGTCACGATCACACGGAATACCTGTATGACGCATCGCCCAGTCATCCAGCGGCGCATTTCCGGGGCCGGTATCGCAGGCAAGAATTTCGCCGCGCGTGCCGAGAAACGTGAGATTGGCCACACCGCCGATATTCAGCACCGCCAGCGGCTTTTCCAATGCCGCCGCCAAAGCCGCATGAAAGACCGGCGCAAGAGGGGCACCCTCCCCTCCTCGGCTCACATCGGCCGTGCGAAAATCATGCACAACCCGCAGCCCTGTGGCACGCGCCAAGGCGTGCGCATCGCCGATTTGCCAGGTGCGCCGAAGCTTCGGCAGATGCAGAATGGTTTGGCCATGAAAACCGATCAGGTCGGCTGAAACGCCGAGTTCCGCCACCGCTTCGGCATGGTAGAATGCAAGCTCTGCGGCAATTTTCGCGACCTCCGGGTCATCCGCTGCCAAACTCGGGGCTTTGGCGATAAGGCTTCGAAGCGCAGCGCGGAACTCTTGGGGGTACGGCTTGGTCAGCGCGGGGCCGAAACGCGCCACGCGAACGCCGTCGGTTTCGATCCATGCGGCATCCACCCCATCCAGCGAGGTGCCGCTCATCAGCCCGATCGCGCGCAGCATTTCCTCCACACCCCGCCTATGCTAGCCCACAGGAGACACAAATATTCCTTCTGGAGCCCTTTACGCCATGCCCCGGAGTGCGTTTTTGCAGGAAGCCGAAGCGCGAGGCTTTGTTTTTCAGTGCACCGATCTCGAAGCGCTGGATGCGGCGCTCTCAGAAGGATGCATGCCTGCTTATATCGGGTTTGACTGCACCGCCTCCAGCCTGCATGTCGGTTCGCTCGTGCAAATTATGATGCTGCGCCTGCTGCAGCGGGCCGGCCACAAACCCGTGGTCTTGTTGGGCGGGGGCACGACACGCATCGGCGATCCTTCCGGCAAGGATGAATCCCGCCAGCTTTTGAGCGATGCGGAAATTGCCGCCAACATGGCCGGCATCCGCCGCGTCTTCGATCGTTTCTTGCACTTCGGCTCCGGCGAAACCGATGCGATTGTCGTCAACAATGCGGATTGGCTCGATCAACTCGGCTACATCCCGCTGCTGCGCGACGTGGGAACCCATTTCACGATCAACCGCATGCTGACCTTCGATTCGGTGCGCCTGCGGCTGGAACGCGAGCACCCGCTGACGTTTCTGGAATTCAACTACATGATCCTGCAAGCCTATGATTTCCGCGAGCTCTATCGGCGCTATGGCGTGCGGCTGCAAATGGGCGGGGCGGATCAGTGGGGAAACATCGTTTGCGGCGTGGAGCTCGGCCGTCGGACCGATGGCGCAACATTGTTCGGCCTCACCTCGCCGCTGATTACCACCGCTTCCGGCGCAAAGATGGGCAAAACCGCCCAAGGAGCGGTTTGGCTCACGGCGGATCGGCTTTCGCCTTACGATTACTGGCAATACTGGCGCAATGTGGACGATGCCGATACCGGCCGTTTCTTGCGTCTGTTCACCGAGCTGCCGCTTGCGGAAATTGCGCGCCTGGAAGCGCTGCAAGGTGCGGAGATCAACGAAGCCAAGAAAATTCTGGCCACCGAGGCAACCGCCCTTGCGCACGGCCGCGAAGCGGCGGAAGCGGCGGCCGAGACCGCGCGGCGCACCTTCGAGGAAGGCGAAGCCGCCGAAAGCCTGCCCACCGTAAATCTGCCCCGAGCGGAACTCGAGCAAGGAATCCCCGCTTTTCGGCTATTCGCTCTGGCCGGCCTTGCGCCCAGCAATAGCGAGGCAAGGCGGCTGATCCGCGGTGGCGGGGCGCGGGTGAACGATAACGTGATCACCGACGAGGCGATGCTGATCGGCACGGAGGCGCTGCATCACGGCGTGATTAAGCTCTCTGCGGGGCGCAAGCATCATCGGCTTATTCGGCCGGTGTAAACTTATCGAGGGAGGAAGACATCATGCACCATCACATGGCTCTTGCCGCTCTTTTTGTGCTCATTGTCGGAACCGCCCGCGCGCAGTCGCGTTTTCCCGAGCTCGATCCGGAACACATGACACCGGCGCAACAACAAGTGGTGAAAAACATCACCTCCGGCCCGCGTCACGGCATGGCGGGTCCGTTCCAGGCCTGGCTGCGCAGCCCGGAGCTTGCCGATCGGCTCCAGCGTGTGGGCGAATATGTGCGCTTTCATACCAGCATCCCGCATCGGCTGAACGAGCTTGCCATTCTCATCAACGCGCGGGAGTGGGATGCCGCTTTCGAATGGTATGCGCATTATAAAATCGCCATGCAGGCCGGGCTTTTGCCATCCATTGCGGATGCCATCAATGCCCGCCGTCGTCCCGAAGGCATGAGCGCGGACGAGGCGCTGATCTACGATTTCTGTACCGAGCTCTATAAAAATCACGCGGTGAGCGACGCGACCTTCAACGCGGTCAAAGAGCGCTTCGGAGAGCAAGGTGTGGTGGATCTGCTCGGTGTGAACGGCTATTACGCCGCCGTTTCCATGACATTGAACGTCGCGCAAGTTCCGGCGCCGGATGATCCCTCTGTTCCCAAGTTGCTGCCGCGCGAATAACCGCTCAGGTGCTTTTCGGGAAACCGTAAAGCTCCGCCGGATTGTCCACCAAAATCCGTTGACGGGTTGCCTCGGCCGGTGCCCATTCGGCCAAAAGATCGAAGAGAAGCGCATCATCCGGCTTCTCCGTCGCCGTCGGATGCGGCCAGTCCGTTCCCCACACCATGCGCTCGGGCGCAAGGCGCACATAGGCTTTGGCCACGGCGCCGGTATCGGCATAAGAGGGCGGGCCGATGCGTGTATCGATGTAAGCCCCTGAGAGCTTGACGTAAGCGCGACCTTTTTCCACCAATCCGGCGATAACGCGGAACGCCGGATGACGCACCCCCTCGGGCTGCGGCAACCGGCCCATATGGTCGAATACAAGAAGAACGGGCAGACGGGTCAGAACATTCTCGGCCGCGACGATTTGATCGCCCAACATATGCACCTGAATATGCCAGCCCAGGGGGCGAATGCGTTGGGCAAGCGGCTCCATCATCTCCAGCGTGGTGGCTCCCGCCTGCACGAGATTGAACCGAATCCCCCGTACGCCGGCTCGGGCAAGGCTTTGCAGCTCCTCGTCGGTAACTTGGGTATCGACAACAGCCACGCCCCGCGCGTTCGCTCCAAACTGCTCCAGGGAAACCACCAGGAGCCGGTTGTCCGTCCCGTAAGTCGAGGGCTGCACGACCACATGGCGCGTCAGACCAAGCCGCTGCTGGAGTTTGTGATAATCACTCACGCTGGCATCGGCCGGGCGCAAAACGGCACCCGGAGCAACCGGAAAACGGTGGTCGTAGATATGGTGATGGCAGTCCGTGGCGTTTGCGGGGGCGGAGAGGCGCGGCCGTTCGTTGCCGGCAGAATAAGGCACGGTTTGCGCCTCTACCGCCCCGGGCATCATCGAAGCGGCAAGCCCCGCCGGGACCGCTTGCAGCACGACGCGGCGAGGCCAAGATGTGGCATGATGCATCATATCCTCCCTCTCACGGCATGGGCTTGCCGGATGAAATTTGCGCGCGGGCAAATCGGATCCGTTGACCACAAACCGGCCGCCGAGCAGATTACACACGCGTGCAAACGCCGGAAAGCCTCTCCTGCTCGCGGAGCTTCGCCATGATCCTGCTGATCGACAATTATGACAGTTTCACATTTAACCTGGTGCATTTCCTGGGCGACCTTGGGGCGGAATGCGACGTGCGCCGGAACGATACGCTCTCCGTTGAAGACGCTCTGGCTCTTGCCCCGGAGGCAATTGTTCTCTCGCCGGGGCCTTGCACACCGGATGAGGCCGGCATCTCGGTGGATTTGATCCGCGCAGCCGCAGGGCGTATTCCGATTCTCGGCGTCTGCTTGGGCCATCAGGCTATCGGCCGCGCCTTCGGCGGAGCCGTGGTGCGCGCGCCTGTGCCTGTGCACGGCAAGACCAGCGCTATTTTTCACAGCGGCACCGATATTTTTGCAGGTCTACCGAGCCCGTTTACGGCCACGCGCTACCACAGCCTGATTGTCGCGCGCGAAAACCTGCCCGAGACGCTCGTCGCCACGGCCTTTACGGAAGACGGCTTGATCATGGCGCTTCGGCATCGGGGGTTCCCCATCTTCGGCGTGCAATTCCACCCGGAAAGCATCGCCAGCGCGTTCGGCCACGAGCTTTTGCGCAATTTCCTCGACATCGCCCGCGGCACGAACGAGCCCGCAAAGGCTGCTTGAAAAGGCTGCTTGATCGGCGTGTCTCGCAATTTGCGCCCCATTCTTGCCAAGCTTGCGCAGGGCCTCTCGCTCTCGGAGGCCGAGGCCGAAGAGGCGTTCGGCCTGATTATGTCGGGCGAGGCCACCCCCGCGCAGATCGGCGGGTTGCTGATGGCAATGCGCGTGCGCGGGGAGACGGTTGCCGAACTCACCGGGGCGGTGCGCGCCATGCGTGCGCGTATGGTGAAGGTAGAGGCCCCGCCGGGAGCAATCGATGTCTGCGGCACCGGCGGCGACGGGGCTGGAACCTTGAATATCTCCACCGCCGTCACCTTTGTCCTCGCGGGGCTCGGGGTTCCCGTCGCCAAACACGGCAATCGCGCGCTTTCTTCCCGGACCGGCGGTGCCGATGTGCTCACCGCGCTTGGCATTAACGTTGAGGTACCGATTGAACGCATCCCTGATATTTTGAAGGAAGCCGGCTGCGCCTTTCTTTTCGCGCCCCGCCATCATGCGGCGTTGCATTATGCCGCCGGGCCGCGCGTGGAGCTCGGCACGCGCACCATCTTCAACCTGCTCGGGCCGCTCGCAAACCCGGCCGAAGTGCGCCGGCAGCTCGTGGGGGTATTCGATCCGATCTGGGCGGAGCCCATGGCGGAAACCTTGGCCCGCCTCGGCACCGAGGCCTGCTGGGTCGTGCATGGCCAAGGGCTGGATGAACTCAGTTTGGCCGGCACCAATTATGTGGTAGAGTTCTTCGGCGGCACTCTTCGGACGCGGACTGTAGAGCCCGAAGACGCAGGCCTGATGCGTGCTTCCATAGAAGGCATAACCGGGGGCGATGCGGCAACGAATGCGGCGGCGTTGGAGCGGTTGCTGAACGGAGCGCCCGGGCCATATCGCGACACGGTGGTCTTCAATGCGGCCGCTGCTTTGGTGGTGGCAGGCCGGGCGGAAGATTTGCGCGAAGGGGCGGCGCTTGCCCAAGCGGCCATCGACCGCGGGGCCGCCTTGGCGGCGCTGGAGCGGTTGCGAAGCGCGGCGCCGTTGCCGCCGCCGCAAAAGGATTAAGACCGCAAGCCCTTTCGCGAACACGAGAAAGCTCACGAGAAAACAAGGGTGTAAAGCATTGACGGTTTTTCAAGATAAAGCCCCCGACATGCTCGCCGAGATCTGCGCCGAAACACGCCGCAGGCTGGAACGCAGCAAGCAAGAGGTGCCGCTCGAGGTGCTGCAATCCGCGATCGAGCAAGCCGAACCCCCGCGCGAATTCGGCCGCATTCTTTGCGACGCCGCGGCCCGCAACGGCGTGGCGTTGATCGCCGAGATCAAAAAGGCTTCCCCTTCGGGCGGGCTGATTCGCCCCGAATTCGACCCCGCCGAGCTTGCCGTCGCCTATCGCGACGGCGGAGCCACGTGCCTCTCGGTGCTGACCAATGCGCCCTACTTTCAAGGTGCCCCCGAGCATCTGCAAGCGGTGAGAAAGGCCGTCGATCTGCCCATACTGCGGAAAGATTTCATTCTCGATCCGTGGCAGGTTTACGAGAGCCGGGCCATGGGGGCGGATTGTATTCTTCTCATCATGGCTGCGCTCTCCGATGACGAAGCGCGCGAATTGGAAGCGCTGGCCCGTTCGCTCGGCATGGATGTGCTCGCTGAGGTGCACGATCGCAAGGAACTGGAACGGGCGCTCGGCTTACAAACCAGGCTCATCGGCATCAACAATCGCAATTTACGAACGCTGAAGACCGATCTGGAAACCTCGCTTTCGCTTGCCCCTTTGGTGCCGCTCGAACGTTTTCCGATATCCGAAAGCGGCATTCGCACCCATGAAGACATCGTTCGCCTGCGCGCGGTCGGGGTGCACGCGTTCCTGGTTGGAGAGCATTTGTTACGCCAGCCCGACATTGCCGCCGCCACGCGCGCGATGCTAGGGGAAGAACCTCTTAGGAAACAAAAGGCAGCCTCATGAGCGGGTCGTTTTCCCATTTCGATGCCGCCGGCAACGCGGTCATGGTGGATGTCTCCGAAAAACCCATCACCGCGCGAACCGCCACGGCGCGGGCGCGGGTTCGGATGCAGCCCGAAACGCTGGCCATGATTCAAGCGGGCACGGCCAAAAAGGGAGACGTCCTTGGAGTCGCCCGGCTTGCCGGGATCATGGCCGCAAAACGCACCGCCGAGCTCATCCCGCTTTGTCATCCGTTGCCGATCTCGGCGGTGGAAATCGCACTTGAGCCGGCACCTCCGGATGCGGTGGAAATCATCGCTACCGTGCGCACCACGGCGCAAACCGGAGTGGAAATGGAGGCGCTCACTGCGGCGGCCATTGCCGCCCTGACCGTTTATGACATGTGCAAATCGGTCGATCGGGCCATGCGCGTGGAAGATATCCGAATCACCCACAAATCCGGCGGAAAATCGGGAACCTTTACCCAGGAATAGGCAGGAAATGATCAGCGTTGCAGAAGCGCAGGCCCGCATTTTGGCCGACTTGCGGCCTACTCCGGCGGAAATCGTCGGGCTCTCGGAAGCACTCGGGCGAGTCGTTGCGGCCGATGTGCGTGCTCGGTTAACCCAACCCCCCGCCGATCTCTCGGCGATGGACGGATACGCGGTGAAAAGCGCCGACGCCGAGAAGGGAGCGATTCTGCGCCTTATCGGCAGTGCTCCCGCCGGCCACCCCTTTCCCGGCACGCTCGAACACGGGCAAGCGGTGCGCATTTTCACCGGCAGCGTCATTCCACAGGGGGCCGATGCCGTGCTTATCCAAGAAGATGCCGCCCGCGACGGCGAGTGTGTGCATGTGCGCGAGAGCGTCCGCCCGGGGCGGCATATTCGTCGGGCCGGGCAGGATTTTCGCGCGGGCGAAGTGGTCATCCCGAAAGGTAAGAAACTGACCCCGCGCGATATCGGGCTTGCCGCCGCGGCCAACCATCCCTGGCTTTTTGTGCACCGACGCCCGCGCGTTGCCGTTCTCTCCACCGGCGATGAAATCGCGCTTCCGGGCGAGCCCATCCCCGAAGGCGGCATTGTCAGCTCGAATGCACACGCTTTGGCGGCGTTGATTCGCGCCGGCGGCGGCGAGCCCATCGTGCTTCCCATTGCCCGCGACGATGTCGGTGCCATCGCCGAAGCCGCAAATGCGGCCGCCGGCGCAGATTTGCTGGTGAGCACCGGCGGGGTGAGCGTCGGCGAGCACGATTTGGTGCAAAGCGGGCTGTCCAAGCTCGGGTTCGAGGTCGATTTTTGGCGCATTGCGATGCGGCCGGGCAAGCCGTTGATGTATGGCAGAATGGGTGAAACCCCGGTGCTCGGCCTGCCGGGCAATCCCGTCTCGGCCTTGGTCTGCGGGCTTCTCTTCCTTTGGCCGTTGTTGCTCGGGCTTTCCGGCCTCGCCCCTGAGCCTCCCGCAACCACCCGCGCGCGGCTCGGCGCGCCGCTCGGCGCCAACGACAAGCGGATGGATTTTCTCCGTGCCAGACTCTCGCGTGCCGAAGACGGCAGCTGGGTGGCCACGGCTTTTCCGGTGCAGGATTCAGCCATGCTGAAACTGCTTGCCGAAGCGGATTGTCTGATCCTTCGCCCCCCGCACGCACCGGCGGCCGCAACCGGCGAGAGTGTGGAGGTTCTGCGATTCGCGGCTTTTGGATTGTGAGGAAGAGAGCTTGCGCCTCTCCTGCACCCCACCACCAAAGAGCTTGACGGGCGGTTGAAACTTCATTTAAAAGACCGATGTTGCCGGTTTGTTCCGGTTTGTCCTGATTCCGGCGCGCCCACGCAGCCGGCAATTTCCGCCCGGTCGCTTTTTCGGGAGAAGGGGTTTTTCATGCTTACCCGCAAACAGCACGAGCTGCTGATGTTTCTTGACGGGTACCTCAAGGCAACGGGCTTCTCCCCAAGCTTTGAGGAGATGAAGGCTGCGCTGCGGCTGAAGTCCAAATCGGGGATCCATCGGCTGATCTCCGCTTTGGAAGAGCGGGGCTTTGTCCGTCGGCGGCATCATCGGGCCCGTGCTCTGGAGATCATCCGGCTTCCCGATGATGTGGTAGCGCGCGCGCAAACGGGCACCGAGGCCCGGAGCGGGCAAGGCTTCGCGCCGAACGTGATCCGGGGAGATTTTTCGCCGCGGCTCGCCGGCGTGCGCGCGGCAAACGAGGCCGCGGCGGTGCAGCTGCCGCTTTATGGGCGGATCGCTGCCGGCTTGCCGATCGAGGCACTGCGCGATACCGGCACGCAGATTGAGGTTCCGCTTGCCCTGCTTGGCAGCGGCGAGCATTACGCCCTGGAAGTTGCCGGAGACTCGATGATCGAGGCCGGCATTCTCGACGGGGATACCGCCATCATCAGCAAAGGGGAAACGGCGGAAAACGGGCAAATCGTCGTCGCTCTGGTGGACGATGCCGAGGTTACGCTGAAACGTCTGCGCCGGCGGGGCAATTCGGTTGCGTTGGAACCGGCCAATGCACGCTATGAAACCCGCATTCTGCCGGCGGAACGCGTCAAAGTTCAGGGCCGGCTGGTGGCACTGCTCCGCCGCTATTAAGCGGCATCGAACTGACGTTCTATCGCGTGGGCGCCCGTTCGTCGGCCGGCTCTAACACCCAAGGGCGCGCGCCGCGTTCGCGGCGGTCGGAAAGGACCCGTGGCCCCTCAGGGTTCAGCCAAATCGCATAAGCGCCGTTGCGCCAGGCGCTGAGCCGATCCACCAGCAAAGGGCCGCGGCAACGCCCGCGCGCACGCTCGGAGGAAAGCAGAATCGCAACCGCCGCACAGTCCGGCAGCGGCCCGTCACCGGTTATTAGAAGTGCGGCCGGCCCCGCCGTGCGCGCGCGAAGAACACACGCATCGGAAGAGCACGCGATATGTTCCGGCACCTCGCGCGGACCTATGCTGATCGGCCGGGCCGGCCCCGAAGCCCAGAATTGCTCCCAACTCTCGAGCGTGAAGCGCGCCGCCCCGGGCACGGCCTGCACATAGACCGCGGTAGGGGTATGCAACGCAATCAATCTCGCATCGGCGGAGACCAAGATATCGGGAGGGCGTGCCAGCAGCGGCGAGGCGAGGGCCAACGTCAAGACCGGCACACCGGCAAGGCGCAGGCGCGAACGCCAGATCCCGATCCACGCCATGCTGAGCGCCAGAAGCAGCAGCCCCCAAAGCGGCATATGCGGCACCCGCAGCGTCGCGGCCGGCAATGCGGAGACCGTGCGCGCGACCCAGAGCACCAGCGCACCCCCCCAACCCATCACCACCAAGGCGCCGTGCTCCAGCCCAAACGGCATTAAAGCGAGCGCGACCAATCCCGCCGGCATAATCCACATTCCGGTCAGCGGCACGGCGATGATGTTGGCGAGAATGAAGTAAAATTGAATTTGCCCGAAGTGGTATGCCGCAAAGGGCGCGGAAGCCGTGCCGGCTAAGAGGCTGGTCAACGCCAGCCCCAAAAGAAACAAAAGTGCGCGCCGGCCGGGGTGCCCCGCGCCGCGCAAGCGCGCGAGATGCGGACGCAGCCATTCATATCCCGAAACCAGAGCGAGCACGGCAGAGAAGCTCATTTGAAAGCTCACTCCGGTGATTTGCTCGGGTTCCAGCAAGATCAGCGTCGCCGCCGCGAGCCCCAAACCGCGCAGCGAAACGGCGCGCCGCCCGGCGAGAAGTGCTGCGGTGGCCAGCGTGGCCATGGCAAAGCTGCGAACGATCGGCACATGTACGCCGGTGAGCAACATGTAACCGCCGCCGCCGGCGAGTGCGATCAGCGCCGCAATGGATTTTATCGGCCAATGGAGCGCCGCGTATTCCCAAGATGCGAGCAGGAGCCGGCTGAACCCCATCAGCAACCCCATCACAATGCCGATATGCAAGCCGGCAATGGCGAGCAGATGCGCAAGCCCCGAATCGCGGAAGGCGGCGCGGTCGGAGGCGGGAATGCCGGCCGTCAGCCCGGTGAGCAGCGTGGTGGCGATGGCCCCGACGCTGCCCTCCAAGGACGCCGAAATCCGCGAGGCGATCGCCTCGCGCAATCTCTGGATAGAGATCCAAAAGCCGCCTGCCGCGCTCTGGCCCAGCTTCTCCATGGCGCCGACGGCATAGCCATAGCCTCCGACACCGCTGAAAAAAGCATCGCGCTGAAGGTCCCAAGCCCCCGGATAAGCCGGCGGCGGCGGCGGCCGTACCAACGCGCGCAGGCGCACAAGATCGCCGCTTTCCACCGGCGCAAGGTCGTCATTGCGAAGACGGATGCGCACGCTTCGCACCAGCGCGGGCCCGTCTTCGATTCGGGGCTCGGCAAGGCTGATCCGCCGGCCGTTCGGCAATGCCTCCACCGCGCGCACCGTGCCGATCAGCACCGCGGCGCGGGTCGGTAGAGTTGGAAACGGCGGGGCGCGAATGGCCGCATACTGAGCGGAAGCAAATCCCATCGCCGCCGCCGCGCAGCAAGCAAACGGCGCGCGCGCGAGCGAATGGGCCGAAAGCAACAGCCATGCCGCAAGCGTCACGGCAAAGCCTGCAAACCCGAGCCAGGCCGGCGGCTCGGTGCGGAGCGCGAAATAGAGGGCATCGCCGGCGCCGAGAAAGACCGGCAACCAGAGCACAAACCGATCGCGCTCTGCCGCAAGCAAGGCATGCCACACTCCCGCCAAGCGGGAAGGTTTGGCCGGCCCAACACTCGCAATCGCGCCAGAAACCAGCGACATGCCAACCCAGGGTTGTTAACCCTTTCACACTATCGCGTATGCCGGCGGTTGGAAAAGAGGCGGCGGCCGCGAAATCAGTGCGGGCTTCGCGCCGGGTTGGCGCCGGGGGCTGCGGAGATCCGCGTCAGATCAAAACCTGCATATCGCCGTCCACAGCAATCGCTTGGCCGCTAATGGTCGCGCCGAACGGGCTCGCCAAATAAAGCGCGATATTGGCGATATCCTGCTGTGTGACAAAGCAACGCAGGCTCGTGGTCGCCACCGCCTTTGCCGCCTGTTCCTCTTCCGAAATTCCCGCCGCTTGCGCCTTGGCGCGAATCACGGCCCGGATACGCGGGCCATCCACAAGCCCCGGCAAGATAGCGTTGGCACGGATGTTATCGGGGCCAAGCTCGATCGCAAGCGTTTTGGTGAACCCCACCACGCCCCATTTGGCGGCACAGTATGGTGCGCGCAAAGGAAAGCCGAACCGCCCCGCCGCGGAGCTCAGATTGATAATCGCACCGCCGCCGGCGGCCCGCAATGCCGGAATAGCCCGACGCGTGCAGTGAAAAAAGCTGAGCAGATCAACCCGGATCGTCTGTTCCAAATCTTCGGGCTTGATATCTTCCACCCGCGCCGTGGGACCGGCAATGCCCGCGTTGTTGACCAAGACGTCAAGCCCGCCGAGATGGGCAAGCGCGGCATCCATGAACCTTTCCATATCCGCCACCGAGCTCGCATCGGCCCGCACATGCGGATGGCCGGAGGCTGCGAGCGCCGTTTCGTCGATATCAGAGATAAAGACCCGCGCGCCGCGCGCAACGAAACTATCGGCCATAACCTTGCCGATGCCGCCGGCGGCGGCGGAAATCGCAACTCGAAGCCCGGAAAGATCAACAGGCAAAGGCGTCGTGGCACCACTTGGCATCGCATTCCTCCAATGTTCAAGCCAACCTAAGACAGCGCCGAGGCTGCGGCAATTCCCGATTCAGGGGTTGAAGCATAGCTCCAAAAGGGCCAAGTGTCCTCCATGCCGTTCCATCAACGAAAGCTTCTGACGATTGAAATCACGCCGGAGGGTGAAATCCGTCAGCCGGAGCGTCCGCCTCTGGCGATGCGGATTGCCCTGATTGCCGCAGTGGTGGCCTTGATTGCCGGGGCCATTGCGGCTGCGGCGCTTGCTCTCTGGGTGGCTTTGGCGCTGATTCCGGTGGCTGCGATTGCAGCGGTGGTGGCTTATCTCGCTTTTCGCTTCCAGCTTTGGCGCAATCGTCGGTCCTTCCGCGGCGGGGATCACTTTCCCGTTTAGGTCGGTTCACGGGCTCACAAACCGGCATGGCCGAATATGCCTCGCAAGACGGCATAAACCACGCCGCCCACCAAAAACCCCACAAGCGTGCCGTTAATTCGCACAAATTGCAGATCTTTGCCCACCCGCAGTTCCAGCCGATCGGTCAGCGTGGCGCTGTCCCAGCCGGCAACCACCCCCGCAATAAACTGCGCAATCTGCTCGCGAGCCACCGGCAAAAGCCTGATCACCGCCTCTTCCGCCATGTTTTGCAAACGCGCACGGGCGGCCGGGTCTTCCGCAAGTCGGCGGCCAAGATCGGTCAGTATCCCGTCGATAATCGCGATCGATCGTCCTCTCGGGTTAGCGGCGTCTTCTTCCAGCACGCGGCGTAAGCGGAGCCAAATATCCCAGCCCCACGTCCGCACCGTTTCGTGCGAAAGCACGCGGCGCAGCGCCATGCCGATCTCGCGGGCACGAGAGGGTTCGCTCTCCATGCGGCTAATCTCGTGGCGGATCCAAGCATCGAACGCTACGCGCAGTTCCGAGCCCTCCGGGCCCATTTTGTCGAGTTCGTTGTTGATGGCGCTCAGCACGCGGCGCGCGATGGAAGCGCCGATGGCCCAACCCACCAGCCTGCCGCCGTATTCGCTCACCCGCTCTTCCACTGCCCGACGAAGCTGAGCTTCCTTGGTGGCCAGCAGCAATCGGATTTGCTCCAGCAAAAAACTAAACACCTCTTGATGTCGGCCGCCGTCCACAAGCCCCCGAAGCGCCGAAGCGAGCACCGTGCCCCCCGCCTCGCCCCCGAGCAAGCGCGGGAGAAGCCTGGCGAAGAGACGTGCGGCACGGCCGTCCTCGATACTTCTCAACGCGCGCGGCAGCAGCCGTGCCAGTGCCTCGGCAGCCGGCCGGGTGGCCAGCGGGTCGCTCAGAAAGCGCTGAATAATTGCCGGCACATCCAAGCCGGCCAGAGTGCGCGCCACATCCGCCTGGGTGAAAACGTGGTTGGCAACAAAATTGCCGAGCGCCCGGCCCAATCGTTCCTTTTGTGCGGGAATAATCGCGGTATGCGGGATCGGCAGGCCCAGCGGATGGCGAAAGAGGGCGGTCACCGCAAACCAGTCTGCAATGCCGCCGACGAGTCCCGCCTTGGCGGCAGCACCCAGCAGATCCGCCGGCCAGCCGGCCGGCAAAGCGTAGCTCAGCAGGGTCAGGCCCGCCATGATCACAAGAAGAAGGGTGGCGAAGGCACGGTGGCGTGCCAGCGCCTCACGAAGCGGCCGGTCGGGGTCGGGGGCCTGGAGCATGGAAGAGAAGCGTTAGCAGGATTAGGGGAAGAGGGACAAAAGCAATCGACCTTGCTGCTGCGCGGCAGCTGCGCCTATTTATAGCGCGCATGTCGCGCCCTGCTCTTTTTCTGGATCGAGACGGAATCGTCAATTACGACCTCGGCTATGTCCACCGGCCGGAAGATGTGATCTTTTGCGAGGGAATTTTTGAACTTTGCCAAGCCGCCACCGCGCGCGGAATGGCGCTGGTGATTGTGACGAACCAGGCCGGAATCGGCCGCGGGCTTTATACCGAAGCGGAATTTTACGCCTTGATGCATTGGATGCTGAATATTTTTGCAGCGCACGGGATCCGCTTTACCGGGGTGGAATTCTGTCCCGACCATCCGGAGCATGGCATTGGACCATATCGGCGTGAAACCCCCCGTCGCAAACCCGGCCCCGGCATGATCCTCGATGCCTGTGCCGCGCACGGGCTGGACCCGGCGCTCTCGGCCATGCTCGGAGACCGCGCGAGCGACATGCAGGCAGCGGAGGCCGCAGGCATTCCCAAGCGGGTATTGCTGCCGATAACCCCCCTGGAAGCAGAAGCCGCGCCGAGAGGGACCATCATTGTACGCGAGGGTGGGTTGCATGCGGTGCGAAACATCTTGTTCGGGGAATCGGCATCCCCAAAGCGAACAGCCTTCGCGCGCGGAATGTCCCTGACCTCTCCGGCAGCCGAGCCCTGAACCGATCACCCATGCCGAAAGAGCGGAGCCGCTTTGTCTGCCAAGCCTGCGGTGCGGTGACCCCGAAGTGGCTCGGCCGATGCGAAGCGTGCGGCGAATGGAACAGCATTATCGAGGAAACGCGCCCCGTGCTCCCCGCCGGCAACGGGGGCGGGCTTGTCTTTGTCGACCTTGCGGGTGAGGACGCTCCGGTCGCGCGCGTAGCGACGGGAATCGCCGAGCTTGACCGCACCCTCGGCGGTGGTTTCGTGCCTGCCTCGGCGGTGCTGATCGGGGGTGACCCCGGCATCGGCAAATCAACCTTAATGCTGCAGGCGGCTGCCGCCCTCGCCCGCCAAGGCAAGCGGGTGCTCTACATTTCCGGCGAGGAATCGCCTGCGCAAATTCGCATGCGCGCGCGCCGGCTCGGGCTGCAGGATTCGCCGCTGCAGCTTGCGGCCGCAACGGCGCTGGCCGAAATCGCCCCGACGCTTGCTGCAACCTCCGAGGCAGCGCTGGTTGTCATCGATTCGATTCAAACCCTCCGCCACGATGCGCTTGATTCCCCTCCCGGTTCGCTGACACAGGTTCGCGCATGCGGGATGGAACTCGTCAAGCTCGCGAAGAATGGCGGGTTTGCCCTCACCCTCGTCAGCCACGTCACCAAGGACGGCACGCTCGCCGGCCCCCGCGCCTTGGAACATATGGTGGACGCAGTGCTGTATTTTGAAGGCGATCGCGGGCATCAGTTCCGCATCCTCAGGGGGGTGAAAAACCGTTTCGGCGCCACCGACGAAATCGGCGTGTTTGAAATGACCGAGCGGGGGCTTGCGGAAGTTGCCAACCCCTCGGCACTATTTCTGGCCGAGCGTCGCGGCAATATCGCGGGTTCGGCCGTATTCGCCGGGCTCGAGGGCACGCGCCCGGTGTTGATGGAAGTGCAGGCATTGCTGGCGCCGGATTCGGGCGGGAGCCCCCGGCGCTCCGTGCTGGGGTGGGAGCCCGGCCGGCTTGCGATGCTGCTTGCGGTCTTGGAAGCCCGCTGCGGCCTGAAATTTTCCGGCCAGGACGTATTTCTCAACATCGCGGGCGGGCTGAAAGTGAACGAACCCGCCGCGGATCTTGCCGTGGCGGCAGCGCTGATTTCCGCTGCCTCCGGCACGCCCACCGATGCCGGCGCGGTATTCTTCGGCGAGGTTGGGCTTTCCGGCGAAATCCGCCAGGTTGCGCACGTGGAGGCGCGGCTGAAAGAGGCGGCCAAGCTTGGTTTTCGCTCCGCCTTTCTGCCGCGAAGGCTGGCACGGGGAAATCGCGCCGCCGCCCCGCCCGAAGGCTTTGCACTGACGGAAATCGGCCATCTTTCCGACCTCTTGGCCAAGCTTGGAGTGCGATCTTGAACGGAAATGCCACGCCGAACCGCACCGAAGCCTCTAGCCTCGCCCTCTCACTGTCATTATACCGCGTGAAAGATCTCATGTGGCGGCGCGATGACCTGGGTTGACCTTGCAATTATCGGGGTATTGCTGCTTTCCGGGGTGTTGGCCTTTACCAAAGGCTTCGTGCGGGAAATTTTAGGCATCGTGGCTTGGGCCGGGGCGCTTTATGCCGCAGTGAAGCTGTTTAACCGCGTCGAGCCCTTTGCCCTTCGTTTTGCCTCCGATCCTACCATTGCGGCCGTCATCGCCTTCGGCTCGGTGTTTCTTCTAACCCTTGTCGTTCTTTCCCTGATCGCCGCCACGGTTGGCAGGCACATGCGCCGTTCCGCCTTGGGTGGGCTTGATCGTGCGCTCGGGCTCGCCTACGGGTTGGCGCGGGGTGCCGTTTTGGTGGTGGCTGCCTATATCGTAGGTCAGTGGCTGAGCCCGACGGAACATTGGCCGGCCCCTGTGCTGGAAGCACGCAGCCTGCCGCTCGTCTATAGCGGGGCGGAGTGGTTGGCCAACACCTTAAGGCCGGCATGTCGGATGGCAAATGCCGAGTGTGAACTGAAGGTCGAACCGCCGCCGCCCCGAAAGCTTGCCTCGGCGGAAGACTTGCTAAGCCCTCGCCCGGCCGGCTATGCGCTCGAGCTCCTGCGACAGCGCGCCCATGCGGGAGAAGGGCAGGAGAAGTCGCGATGATCAGCTTGCCTGAGAGCGAAGACGACCACCTGCATGAAGAATGCGCGGTCTTCGGCGTCTGGAACACCCCGGACGCCGCGGCACTGACCGCGCTAGGGTTGCACGCGCTGCAGCACCGAGGTCAAGAAGCCACCGGCATTGTGACTTTCGACGGCCGGCATTTCCACATGCATCGCGGCCTTGGCTTGGTCGGAGACAATTTCGGCGACGCGAAAGTGATCGCCGCTTTGCCGGGCATGCATGCGGTCGGCCATAACCGCTACGCCACCACCGGCGATACTATTCTGCGCAACGTCCAGCCGCTTTATGCCGACTTTGAATTCGGCGGATTTGGCGTCGCCCATAACGGCAATCTCACCAATGCGCATGCACTCCGCCGTCGGCTCGTGCAGCGCGGCTGCCTGTTCCAATCCACCACGGACAGCGAGGTTTTCATCCACCTCATCGCCATCAGCCTTTATTCCACCGTGGTGGACCGTCTGATTGATGCGCTCAAACAGGTGGTCGGGGCCTACAGCCTGGTTGCCCTCTCGAATGAAGCATTGATCGGCGCGCGCGACCCGTTAGGCGTGCGGCCCTTGATTCTCGGCCGACTGACTTCTTCTGCCTCGGAAAGCTCAAGCCCCGGCTTGGGCGGCTGGGTATTGGCCAGCGAGACCTGCGCCCTGGACATCGTCGGCGCGGAGTTTGTGCGCGATGTCGAGCCCGGCGAGATCGTCGTGATCAACGACCAAGGCGTGCATAGCGTCAAACCGTTCGGCCGCCAGCGCCCGCGCTTCTGCGTCTTCGAATATATTTACTTCGCCCGACCGGATTCGGTGGTGGAGGGCACGCCGGTTTATGAGGCGCGCAAGCGCATCGGCCGGGAACTTGCACGCGAAAGCGGCGTGGCGGCCGATATCGTCGTGCCGGTGCCGGATTCGGGCGTGCCGGCGGCGATGGGTTATTCGCTGGAAAGCGGGCTTCCTTTCGAATTCGGCATTGTGCGCAATCACTATGTCGGCCGCACGTTCATCGAACCCACCGACCAGATCCGCCATCTCGGCGTGAAGCTCAAGCATTCCGCGAATCGTGCCGTGCTTGCCGGCAAGCGTGTGGTCTTAGTGGACGATTCCATCGTCCGCGGCACCACCAGCCGCAAGATTGTGGAAATAGTGCGCCAGGCCGGAGCGAAAGAAGTGCACATGCGCATCTCTTCGCCGCCCACAACCCATTCCTGCTTTTACGGCATCGACACGCCGGAACGAGAAAAGCTTCTGGCGGCACGCCACGACGTTGCCGAGATGGCAAAGCTGATCGGCGTCGATTCCCTTGCGTTCGTTTCGTTGGAGGGGCTTTACCGGGCGCTCGGCGAGAACGGCCGAAATGCTGCCGCCCCGCAATTCTGCGACGCCTGCTTCACCGGCGAATACCCGATCCCGATCACCGACATGCTGGAAGCCGATACGCGCCAGCTGAGCCTTTTGGCCGAGGGAAATTCGGCGTGAGCCTGCCGCTGGAGGGACGGGTTGCATTGGTGACCGGCGCGTCGCGGGGGTTGGGAGCAGCCACCGCTATCGAGCTTGCGCGGCTCGGCGCGCAGGTGATTATCACGGCGCGCACCGAAGGCGGTTTGGCCGAAACCGATGACGCGATCCGCGCCCGCGGCTTAAAAGGCGCGGTTCTCTTGCCGCTCGACTTAAAAGAGGGCGACAAGCTCGATGCGCTCGGCCCCTCGATCTATCAGCGTTTTCACCGCCTGGATATCTTCGTTTCCAACGCCGCCACCTTGGGGCGGCTTACCCCGGCCCCGCATATCCTGCCCATGGACTGGGCGGAGGTCATGGCCGTCAACCTCGGTGCCGCGTGGCGGCTGATCCGCAGCTTGGGGCCTTTGGTCCAGATTGCCGAAGCGGGGCGAGCGGTCTTCGTCACCTGCCGGCAAGGGCGCACGCCTCAAGCTTACTGGGGTGCCTACGGCGCAAGCAAAGCCGGAATCGAGAATCTGGCCCTCTCTTGGGCGGAAGAAGTTCGCGGCAGCCGGCTACGCGTCAACCTCTTCGACCCGGGGCCGATGGCCACCCGCTTGCGGGCCACCGCCATGCCGGGGGAAGACCCCGCGACCTTGCACCGGCCGGCGGAAGTCGCGCCGGCCCTTGTGGAGCTTTGCTTGCCCGATGAACGCCGCCACGGCAGCCTTGTTTCATTCAATGGTTAAATCGGTTAAATTTTTGCGTCTATCGCGCATTTCGCCCTTGACGGCGGCGCTTTTTGGCAAAAAAATGGCGGCCCAGGACAGGGCCGCCAAGTTTAGGGAGGAAACGTCCAAGAACGCAGGAGCGCGCAACGCATCCTGCAATAATAAGTTAAGTGCGTTTCTCTCGGCCTGCAAGAGAAATTGTGCATTGCAGCGAGGGGGCTTGTTTTCCCGAAACGTTGTGTGTTTTTTCGGCAACAGTGTCATTTTGAAGCCGAATCTGTTTTTTTCTCGACGACCTCCAACTCGGCTCTTGTTCATTTCCCTCCAATGACCGCGCAGATTTATCGCGATTGGCGCGCCCTTCCCGAAAGGGCACGCGGGGCAAGCGTGGCGCTCGGCAATTTCGACGGCGTCCACCTCGGCCATGCCGGCGTGGTGCGGGCGGCTCAGACAGCCCGGCCGGATCTCGTGCCTGCCGTGTTGACCTTCGAGCCGCATCCCCGCGAGCTCTTCCGCCCCGATGATCCGCCTTTTCGGCTCACACTCTCGGAAGAACGGGCGGAAGCGCTCGCCAATCTCGGCGTTCGGCTGATTTACGAGCTGCGTTTTGACCGGAATTTCAGTGAGCTCTCCGCGGAAGCCTTTGTGCATGAGGTGCTCCATCGGGGCATCGGCGCGCGGCACCTCGTCTGCGGGCCGGACTTCGCCTTCGGCCATCAGCGCAGCGGAGACGTGCGGTTTCTGGCCGCAAGAGCCGAGGCTTTGGGGATGGGGCTTACCGTTGTCCCGCCGGTTTCCGACGAACAAGGCCCAATCTCGGCAAGCCGCATTCGCCGCCTGTTGCAAAGCGGCGAACCCGAGCGTGCAGCGGCCTTGCTGGGAAGGCCTTGGGCGATCCGCGGCACCGTGGCAAAAGGGGATGCATTGGGGCGGAAACTCGGCTTTCCGACTGCGAATATCGCCTTGGGCAGGCATTTGGAGCCGGCGCGCGGGGTTTACGCCGTCAGCGTGACGATGCCGGATAAAAGCAAACGTTTGGGCGTGGCCAATATCGGGCGCCGCCCGACCATCAAGGAGGGGCTGGAGAGCCTGCTGGAAGTCTATCTCTTTGATTTTTGCGGAGATCTTTACGGCGCCGAGCTTTCCGTTGCGCTGCATGCCTTCCTTCGCCCCGAGGAGAAATTCCCGAGCCTCGATGCGCTTGCCCGGCAAATCGCGGCCGATGTGCGGCAAGCCCGCGCCGTGCTTGACCGGCTTGGACCTTCATTCGCATAGTCCGCCAACGGGCGTTTGCTTGCGCACGCATGGCCGCGCAGGCGAAACCGCCTGTCTTGCCGCGTTTTTTGCAGCGCCCGCTGCCATGCTTTATGACGTTTTTTGCAAACGCCGGAAGAGATCATGAGCCAAAATTCGGATTATCGGAACACCGTTTTTCTCCCGCAAACAAGTTTTCCCATGCGCGCGGATCTCCCGCGCAAGGAACCGCAAATTCTCGCCCAGTGGGAAGAGATGAAGCTCTGGGAGCGGATGCGTGCGGAAAACCGCGGCGCACGCAAGTTTATCCTGCATGATGGGCCGCCTTATGCGAACGGGCCGATCCATATCGGCACCGCACTGAACAAGGTGCTCAAGGACATTATCAATCGTTCGCGGCAAATGTCGGGCCTCGATGCCTATTACGTCCCGGGATGGGACTGCCACGGCCTGCCCATCGAATGGAAAATCGAGGAGGAATACCGTGCCGCCGGGCGCGACAAAGACTCGGTGCCGGTTCTGAAGTTTCGTGCCGAGTGCCGCGCATACGCGGAACACTGGATGAAAGTGCAGGAGAAGGAGTTTCGCCGCCTCGGGGTTGCGGGCGACTGGGCGCATCGTTACGCAACCATGGATTTTCCGGCAGAAGCGGCGATTGCGGCGGAGATCGGCAAGTTTTTGCTTAACGGTGCGCTCTATCGCGGGCTGCAGCCGGTGCTCTGGAGCCCGGTCGAGAAGACCGCGCTCGCCGAAGCCGAAGTGGAGTATTATGAACATACCAGCACCGCGATTTGGGTGCGGTTTCCGCTGCAGAAGGCCCCGAAACCGGAACTCGCGGGGGCTGCCGTCGTCATTTGGACCACAACGCCCTGGACCATTCCGGGCAACCGCGCCATCGCTTATGGGCGAGATCTCGACTACGCGTTGATTCGTATCGGCAGCGTTACCGAAGGCTCGCTGGCGCGACCGGGGGAAGCCTTGCTGGTCGCGGTGGCGCTACAGGAAAGCTTTGCGGCCGCCCTCGGCATTACGAGCTACACGGTGGAGCGGGTGTATCGCGGCGAAGACTTGGCCGGTGCGGTCGCGGCTCACCCGCTCCGCGGCCACGGCTATGATTTTCCGGTGCCGCTTTATGCCGGGGACTTCGTCACCACCGAAGCCGGCACGGGCTTTGTGCATGTGGCGCCCGGCCACGGCGATGATGACTTCATTCTCGGCCGTGCACACGGGCTGGAAGTGCCGGATACGGTGGGCGATGACGGCACGTTCAACGCCTGGGTGCCGCTGTTTGCGGGGTTACACGTCTATAAGGCCGATCCTCGCGTCTGCGAGGAATTGCAAAAAGCGGGCGCGCTTTTGGGCCGACAAGATTTCGTGCATTCCTATCCGCACTCCTGGCGCTCAAAGGCGCCGCTGATTTTCCGCGCCACGCCGCAGTGGTTCATCCGCATGGACGGCCCGCAGCAGATCCGCGCAAAAGCGCTGAACGAAATCGCCAGAACCCACTTCGTGCCCGATGCCGGGCGCAATCGCATTGCGGGGATGATCGCCGCACGGCCGGATTGGTGCATCAGCCGCCAGCGCGTTTGGGGCGTGCCGATTCCGGTGTTTGTCGAGCGGGCCACCGGCGAGCCCTTGCGGGATCCTGCCGTGCTTGCCCGGATTGTCGAGGCCTTCGCCGCCGAGGGGGCCGATGCATGGTATTCCTCCCCTCCCGAACGCTTCCTGGGCCCCGGCCGCAATCCCGCCGATTACGAACAGGTGAAAGACATCGTCGATGTCTGGTTCGAGTCGGGCTCCACGCATGCCTTCGTTCTGGAAGCGCGCGGTCTGCCGTGGCCCGCAGACCTCTACCTCGAAGGCTCCGATCAGCATCGCGGCTGGTTTCATTCGTCGTTGTTGGAAGCGGTCGGCACGCGCGGCAAAGCACCGTTTAAGGCGGTCCTTACCCATGGTTTCGTGTTGGACGAGCAAGGACGCAAAATGTCGAAGTCGCTCGGCAATGTGGTGGCGCCGCAAGAAGTCTTGGAACAATACGGCGCCGACATTCTGCGTCTTTGGGTGATGATGTCCGACATCACCGATGATTTGCGCATCGGGCCCGATATTTTGCGCCAACAGGCGGAAGTCTATCGGCGGGTGCGCAATACGTTTCGCTTTCTGCTCGGTTGCCTCTATAACTTCAAACCCGAGGAGCGCTTGCCGGAAGCGGAAATGCCCGAGCTTGAGCGTTTTGTGCTGCATCGGCTCTACGAGTTGGATCAGCGCATCCGCAAGGCGGCGGAAAGCTATGACTGGGTAGGTGTCTATCCCGAGCTGCACGCATTTTGCGCCAACGACCTCTCCGCCTTTTATTTCGATATCCGCAAGGACACGCTCTATTGCGATCGGCCGGACAATCTTCGCCGTCGGGCCGCGCGCACGGTGCTGGATCATCTGCAGCGCTGCCTTTCGATTTGGTTTGCCCCGGTCTTGGTCTTTACCGCCGAAGAGGCGTGGTGGACGCGCTTCGGCGACGATGTCAGCGTGCATTTGCAGACCTTCCCCGAACTCCCCAAGGCATGGCGCGATGAGGAGCTGGCGCGGAAATGGCAGGCGGTGCGCGCCATTCGCGGAGTGCTCACGCAAAAGCTCGACGAGGCGCGCAAAGCCGGAAGCTTGGGCTCGTCGTTGCAGGCCCGCGCCGAGTTCGTCTTTCCGCCCGATGCGGAAATTTGGTTGAGCGAAGCGGAATGGGCGGAAATCGGCATTGTCTCGGCCGCGACAGTGCGCCGTGAAGCCGGGGTAGAGCCCCCCTGCCGCGTGGAGCTTCACCGGGCGGAAGGCGAGAAATGCGCCCGGTGCTGGCGGGTGCTTCCGGAAGTGGGCGAGAACAAGCGCCATCCGCTGCTCTGCCGTCGTTGCGTGGATGCCGTGGAATCCGGGCTGGTTTCGCCGTCGGCGGCCGCATGAGCCGAGGCCGCGTCTTTGCCGCGGGCCTCGCTTCGGCAGGCCTCGTGCTGATCGCCGACCAGCTCAGCAAATGGTGGGTGCTGGATATTTTGCGGCTGCCGCTCCGCGGGCGCGTGGATCTTCTGCCGGTGCTGAGTCTCACCATGGTCTGGAACCGCGGCATTACGTTCGGTTTGTTGCATGAACTCGGCGCTTGGGCCTCTCCGCTGCTGGTGGCAACCGCGGTCGCCATTGTGCTGGCCTTGGGGGCTTGGATGTACCGCGCGGAACGGCTGCTGGTGGTTATTGCGTTGGGCGGCATCGTGGGCGGCGCGATCGGCAACGTGATCGACCGGTTGCGCTTCGGCGCCGTGGCCGATTTCATTCATGCACATGCGTTCGGCTATTCGTGGTATGTCTTCAACATTGCCGATGCGGCCATCGTCTGCGGGGTTGCATTGTTGGTGCTGGACACGGCAATGGTGCGAACCACCGAAGCGGGCCACGGCAAAGACAATTCGCGCCGGAGGTTACATCCGCCATGAACCCGTTCAGAAATGCTTCGATGCTTGTATTTCGGCTCAGCGGTCTGGCTCTGGCGGCAGCGGGGCTGACCGCCTGCGATCCGATCCCGGATGCTTCGCACAGCATGGGGCTGACCCGCGACGGTGCCCACCAATTCGAGGTGATCACGCATCCGCCGCTGCAAATACCGCCCGATTTTTCCAATCTGCCACCGCCGAAGCCGGTGGAGGACCAGCCCTCGGGCCCGCCGGTTCAGGCCCAGGTTGCGGCGATTCTCGCCCCGCAAGTGGCGCTGGCGACGGATGCCGTGCCGTTGACGCCGGGCCAGAAGGCCCTGGATGCCGCGGCAGGCCCGCAGCCGCCGGCGGATATTCGCCAGCGAATCGATGCCCTGCCGCATCCCGCACCGGCCGAGCATAGCTGGATCGACGCTCTGACATTCTGGAGCTCGCCCGCGCCCCAGGAACCCATTATCGACCCGATCGCCGAGGCCAAGCGCCTGCATCAACCGATTCCGGCCGCGGCCGTTGCCGCGCCCACGCAATCGCAATAGGACGCCCGATAGTGCGCAGACCTTCCGCGGCGTGGTGCCGGATGCGCTTGCTCATTTGCCGCTAGCTCTAAAAGTCGCGGCCCATGGCTTTCGGTTTTCGTGGCGTGGCATTCGCGAAACGCCGGCCTATCGATCTTACAGAGCGACTGGCCCATTTCCCGCGAGAAGGCCTGCCTCTGAAGGCTCCCGTCCTCGTTCACTGGGATGAACATCAGATTCCGTTTCTGGAAGCGGAACACGACGAAGACCTCGCCGTGGCGCTCGGTGTTCTCCATGTTCATCTTCGCTGGGGGCAAATAGAAATGATGCGCCGGCTTGCGCTCGGGCGCCTTTCCGAGATGATCGGACCGGCCGGCATAAAGATCGATCATGCGCTGCGCGCTCTCGGCATTGCGCGAACCGCAGCCGCCATTATGCCGCTTTTGCCGGAGCAGACGGCGCGATGGCTAAAATGTTTCATTGACGGTATTAATCATGCGATCGAACATCTGCCGAAAATGCCGCCGGAATTTCGAATTTTGGGGATCAAGCGCGAACCCTGGCGGGTTGAAGACGTTCTGGCTCTCGGGCGGCTGGTTTCTGCAGACGTGACATGGTTAAGCCTGATCCCCTTGTTGCGTGAGAAAAACGAAGCGCTCGTTTTGGAAATTTGGCGCAGACTTGTCGGCCTGAACAGAGATCGTGCGGAAAGAGCGCCGTCAGGCCGGCTTCTGCGCCGCGGATTGGACCAATTCGCCGGGCTTTCCTGGAGCGGCGGCAGCAATTCGTTCGCCATTGCACCGTCCCGAAGCGAATCCGGCGCGGCCATGCTCGCGAGCGATCCGCATCTTGCCGCGACAATCCCCGGTCCTTTTCTTATCGCCGGATACAAATCCCCTTCCTTCCATCTTGTCGGGCTGATGATCCCGGGGCTCCCGTTTGTCGCGCTCGGACGCAATCAGTGGATAAGCTGGGGCGGCACAAACCTTCACGCGGCGAGCAGCGAGTTGTTCGACATTTCCGATCTCCCTTCGGAAGAAATAACAGAACGCCGCGAACGGATCCGCGTGCGCTGGTGGCGGGATCGCAGCGTGGCAATCCGCGAATGCGCTTATGGGCCGGTTATTTCCGACTTGAAAATCATCCCTCGCAAAAAAGGCCGCACGCTGGCGTTGTCTTGGATGGGAAGCAAGCCGAGCGATGAATTCACCGCAATGCTCCGCCTGAACCAAGCACGGAATTGGGATGATTTCAAAGCGGCGCTCACCCTTTTTGCGGTTCCCGGGCAAAACTTCACCTACGCGGATGTGGACGGCCATATCGGAAAGCTGATAGCGGCGAAGCTTCCGAAGCGCCCGCTTGCACCTCCGCATTCTCCGATCCTGCCGCTGAGTTTCGCCGCTCATTGGCAGAACTCTGTAACGGCAGCCGATTTGCCGGCAATTTTTGATCCTGCCGAAGGATTTATCGCATCGGCGAATGAAAGACCGTCAGGGTTTCCGGTTTCCGTCGGTTATCTCTTTTCTTCAAATAACAGAATCGAACGGCTCAAGTTTTTGCTCGGCCATAAACACCGGCACTCGCTCGCGGATATCGGCGAGATCCAACGCGATATTTCCGTGCCCTCCAGTCGCGAAATCCGTGACGAATTGCTGCAAAGCCTGCGTTCGGCAAAGATAATTGAGAATGAAACGGCACGGCATCTGGCCCGAGAGCTCGAAGCGTGGGACGGAGCCTATAGCGCGAATTCGCGCGGGGCCTTGTATTTTGAGTTGTTCTTTTTTCTGGTCGCGCTGAAGATAAGCGGCAGCAAACGACTCTCCCTCTATGCAAAAGGCTGGAACGCCTGGGAACTGATGCGCGAAGACATCGCCTCGGCAACGCTAGAGCAGCGCGAAAGAGCAGTTCGAAAGGCTCTGCCCGTCTTGGCGCGAAGATTAAAAAATTTCCATGTTTGGGGCGATATGCATCGGCTTCGCCTTGGGCATTTCGCGGGCTTTTTCCCGATCATCGGGCGCCGGTTTCATTTCCTGGATTGGCCCGCGGCGGGAAACAGCGAGACCGTCCTGAAGACCGCACATGCCCCGACGGATCGCCGCCACGCGGTAAGGCTTGCAACCACAGCGCGGCACATTTCGGATCTCGCCGATCTCGATTGCAATTACTTTGTTCTGCTCGGCGGCCAGGACGGGTGGCTCGGCAGCACGACAATGCTCGACCAGGTTCCATTGTGGCAAAAAGGCGACTACATTCCGGTGCCGCTCAGTTTGGAAGCGGTGCGGCGTCGCTTTTCCATCCGCATGGAACTCAAACCGTGAAGCACGATCGACGATGCAGATTCCGAAGCCGGCGCGATGTTTGACGCAACCCCGCTTCTTCGTCTTTTCGCCGGCCATCGCCTCAAAAAGCTTGCGCATGACGATGCGCAGCAGACGCAGAGGCTTGTATTGTTGCGGCTCCTGCGACGTGCACGCCATACCGAGTTCGGCCAAAAACACAGGTTTGCAGATATTTCCGATATAACAACGTTCCAACGGCGTGTCCCGCTCCGGCATTACGAAGATTTTTGGCGCGAATATTGGGGCCGCTCTTTTCCGATATTGAAAAATCTCTGCTGGCCGGGGACGATTCCCTACTTTGCGCTCACCTCGGGAACGACCACGGGAAAAACGAAATATATTCCCGTTTCTCGTGAGATGATTGCGAGCAACAAGCGCGGGGTGCTGGACGCATTCACCTATCATCTGCGCGCGCATCCGAAAAGCCGCGTGCTTGCCGGGAAGAATTTTATGCTTGGCGGCAGCACATCCCTCAAACAGGAAGCCCCGGGCATCTATAGCGGGGATCTCAGCGGGATCGCGGCGCGCGAAGTGCCGTGGTGGGTTCGCCCTTGGTTTTTCCCGTCGCTCCATTACGCCTTGATCGCGGATTGGGAAACCAAAATCGATACACTGGCTCGGCTTGCGTTGCACTCGGATATCCGCACGATCGCCGGCACGCCCAGCTGGGTTCTGCTGTTCTTCGCCAAACTCGCGGAAATTCGGCCGGATTTGCCGGCCAGAACCACCAGCTATTTCCCCAATCTCGAACTCTTTCTTCACGGCGGCGTGAACTTTGAGCCTTATCGCCGACAATTCGAGAATCTTTTTCAAGGAAGCACCGTCGATATGCGCGAAGTCTATACGGCGAGCGAGGGTTTCATCGCCGTTGCCGATCGCGGCTATGGCGAGGGGCTTCGCCTGATGACCGATCACGGCATCTTTTACGAATTCGTGCCCGTTGAAGAGATCGAAAGCGAAAAGCCTACCCGGCATTGGCTTGGTTCCGTGGAGCAAGGCGTCAACTACGCCGTGGTCTTGTCGACTTGCGCGGGACTTTGGTCCTACGTTCTCGGCGATACGGTGCGGTTCGTCGAGCGTCGTCCGCCGCGCATTCTCGTGACCGGCCGCCTTTCTTACTTTCTCTCCGTATTCGGCGAACACTTGATCGGAGAGGAGATAGAAGCCGCGGTCGAAACAGCGGCCTCGGCCATTGATCAGCACGTCGTGGACTATACCGTCACACCGATTTACCCGTCCGAGCCCGGGCAGCGGGGCGGCCATCTTTTCTTTGTTGAATTTTCCACGCGCATCGATGACCTTTCGCTTACGCGTTTTGCCCAGGCTCTCGATCACGCGCTCGGTGATCAAAACGAAGATTATCGGACGCATCGCCTCAAGGACTTCGGTATGGCCGCGCCGCGCATCGCCGCGGTTTTACCGGGCTCGTTCGCGGCGTGGCTGAAAGCCCAAGGCAAACTCGGAGGGCAAAACAAAGTTCCACGGGTGCTTCACGATCCCGCCATGGTTCGTGCCTTAGAAGAATTTCTCGAGCGCGAGCAGAGAATTTACGGCGCCACATCCTAAAGCGGTCGGAATAGAATGCCGGTGCGCCTTCTGCAAAATTTGCCCGCATTTCTTGCAGCGATAACAACTCTTGCTTTGTTGTTTTCCGCTCCGGAAGCACACGCCTGCCTCGCGGGAGGCGATGAGCGAACGATTAACGCCGCCTTGCAGGGTACGGGCGCAAAAGCCGAGCTTTGCCCGAGAGCGATATTCCTGCTTCATGCACCGATCGTGCTTTCTGCCGACGGGCAGGAAATTGCGACAGCCGGCTATCCCACCGACGAAACCCGAGCGATTGTGCGCATTGTCGGCCGTTCACTTGCCACGGCCATCACGTCGCGCGCCTCGAACATCGCGATCCGCAACGTCGAGGTTGACGGTTCGCGCCCGGCGCTCGGCCCGATTCCGGGCGGCAGAGCTTTGATCGAGGTCGGCGGGGCCGTCAGCAATATCCGTGTTGATTCCATAAGTTCTCATGATCCGCGAGGATGGTCGGCGCTGCACATCTTCGAAGGCGGCGGAAAATGCCGCGGCGCTTTTGTAACGAACAACCGCATCGGCCCTGCCGGTACGCCGGATGGGCACTGGTCAGACGGTATTTCATTCGCATGCCGAGACGGATTGATTGCCGGAAACGTTATCACGGATGCCTCGGATGGCGGGATTGTGATCTTCGGCGCGCCGGGAACCGTCGTGGAGAATAACCTTGTCCGCACGCGCAGGAATATTTTGCTCGGCGGCATCAATTTGGTGGATTATCAGCCGTTTTTTGGTGATTACACGGGCACCATCGTCCGCCATAACCGCATCGAGGCGGATGGCGGGTTTATCAAAGTAGGCATCGCAATCGGTCCGGCAACGTGGCAACCCGATAAGGGGCTCGTCAATTCCGGCGGGCAGGTGATCGGCAATCTGATCACCGGTTCCGGTATCGGTTACGGGATTGTGGTGAGCGGGGTAAACAACTTTGTTGTTATGAATAACCGGGTGGCTGCAAAACTCGGCGGAGCAGTGGGTCCTGGGTGCCCTCGGAACCAAATAGCGCCGGGGCAAGCGCTGGTGGTGAATCCCGGAAACAGCCAGGGGCGATTTCAAGCCGATTTCCTGCAGGCTCCCATCCAATACGCGATTTGCATTCAGCCAAGATAAAGATCTTAAGATGATCCGCCCGCATTTCAGGGGCGAATGAATGCCTTTCGGTAAGGGCGTATGGACGAGGTTCGGCTGTTTCTCTGCGGCGATGTGATGCTCGGGCGAGGTATTGACCAAATCCTTCCGCACCCTAACCGCCCGGAACGCATCGAGCGACCGATCCCCTGGCATCAGGAACATCGTCTCTCACGAAGCGCCGGCACAACGCACGTTCGATTTCCAAACGCGAGAAGAGTTTGAGCAAAACGTCCGTGAAATCCCGCTTGCCTGGTCCCCGAACATGCCGGGGTAAGCTTTGAGATGCGCTCGCACCGGTGAAAACGAACCCCGCGAGCCGGCGGATGGGTCCAAGCCGGCCGCGCACGCCGGAAAATCAGACGCAGACCCCGAGCCCATGCCACCCGTTTGGCTCCGGATGACCTTGATTTTGATCAATGCGGCGCATCTCCCGCCAGGAATAAAAACCAACCATGGTGCCGCAACCGCACAGCATTTCCATAACCTTGCCGCACGGCGGCGAGGGCTTGCTCGGCCTTCCCGCAGCCCAAGCACAAGGGATCGTGCTTTTTGCGCATGGCAGCGGCAGCAGCCGGCTCAGCCCGCGCAACACCATGGTCGCCCGCTCGTTGCAGCAATCCGGCTTGGCGGTGCTGCTGTTTGATTTGCTCACAGAGGCAGAAGCCCAACACCGGAGCAAGGTTTTTGACATCCCCTTGCTCGCCGAACGCCTTGCACAAGCCGCGGATTGGGCGGCTAACGATCCGGCCATAAAGGGTCTTCCGCTCGGCTTCTTCGGCGCCAGCACCGGAGCGGCCGCGGCGCTCGTGGCCGCGGCAAAGCGAGAGGATGTGCGCGCCATCGTCAGCCGTGGCGGCCGGCCGGATCTCGCGGCGGAGGCGCTCGCGCAGGTGAAAGCGCCGACATTGTTCATCGTCGGCGGTGCGGATCCTCTGGTGTTAGAGCTGAACCGAGAGGCGCAACGGATGATGCGCTGCGAAACGCGTCTGGAAGTGATCCCCGGCGCAACGCACCTTTTTGAAGAACCCGGCGCGCTGGAAGCGGTCATCGAGCTTGCGCGCGCGTGGTTTCATAAACACCTGACCGCGGAAATAGAGGTCGGCTGAGATGCGAATGGAACCCCTGCCGACACAAGCCGCCCGTGACGCAACGCTGCCGCAGCGGCGCGCCGCCCGAGGCTGCTTCGGCAAAAACGAAGAACCAGCAACGCTTTGGAAACAACAAGGAACGGATCGTGAGCGAATCGGCATCAAGGCAAGCGCTTTTGCCAGGCCATTATCCCACCATCGTCAAATCACGCGAGCATCTCGGCAAACCGCCCAATCTGCTTGACTACGAGGCCGCCCGCGCCGCATTCCGCTGGGACTGGGCCCGCGGGCTGCTCGACGGCCTGCCCGGCGGGCGGGGGCTGAATATCGCCTATGAGGCGGTGGACCGCCACGCCAAGGGGCCGCGCGCAGAGCGCCATGCGCTGCGTTGGATCGGCCGGTCCGGCGCACAACGGATTCTCACGTATCGAGACTTGCAGGCCGAAACCAATAAATTTGCCAACGCCCTGCTGAGCCTCGGCCTTGGCGAAGGCGACGCGGTCTTCGTGCTGGCCGGGCGGATCCCCGAACTTTATATCGCGGTGCTCGGCGCTCTGAAGGCCAAATGCGTGGCCTCGCCGCTCTTTTCCGCCTTCGGGCCCGAACCGTTGGCAACCCGGCTCAAGCTCGGCGAGGCGTGCCTTTTGGTCACTACCGAGGCGCTCTATCGCCGCAAGGTCGCATCCATCCGCCCGCAGCTGCCGAAGCTCGCGCATGTGGTTCTCGTCTCAGAGGGGCAGCAAGGGGCACAAGCGGCCGGCGACGTGCCCGACACGCTGGAGTGGCATCAACTCATGGCCGCGCAAAGCCCTGATTTCGAAATTCCGCCGACCGCGCCGGAAGATCGCGCCTTGCTCCATTTCACCAGCGGCACGACCGGCCGGCCCAAGGGCGCAATCCACGTGCACGAAGCGGTCGTAACCCATCACATCACCGGGTATTACGCGCTCGATCTGCATGATGACGACATCTTCTGGTGCACGGCGGATCCCGGCTGGGTCACCGGCACCAGCTACGGCATTATCGCGCCACTGACCAACGGCGTCACCAACGTGGTTGTCGAGGCGGAATTCGATGCGGCAACCTGGTACGGCGTTCTGCAGCGCGAGCGCGTCAGCGTTTGGTATACCGCGCCGACGGCGATCCGCATGATGATGAAGCTTGGCCTGGAGGCGCTGCGCGACTTCGATCTCTCCTCGCTCCGTTTCCTCGCCAGCGTCGGCGAGCCGCTGAATCCGGAGGCGGTTATCTGGGGGCAGCAGGCATTCGGCCAGCCGTTTCACGACAATTGGTGGCAGACGGAAACCGGCGGGATCATGATCGCCAACTACGCCTCCATGGACGTCAAACCCGGCTCGATGGGCCGGCCGCTTCCCGGCATCGAGGCCGCCATCGTGCAACGCAATGCCGACGGCAGCGTGGTGGAAATCCAAGAACCGCTGGTGGAAGGCGAGCTCGCGCTCAAGGCCGGCTGGCCGTCGATGATGCGCGGGTATCTCCATGAAGAAGAGCGCTATCGCAAAAGCTTTGCCGGCCCTTGGTACCTTACGGGCGATCTCGCCATGCGCGATGCCGACGGTTATTACTGGTTCGTCGGCCGCGCCGATGACGTGATCAAATCCTCGGGACATTTGATCGGCCCCTTCGAGGTCGAGAGCGCGTTGATGGAGCATCCCGCCGTGGCCGAGGCGGGCGTGATCGGCAAACCGGACCCGGTGGCTGGGGAAATCGTCAAAGCGTTTGTTTCCCTCAATCCCGGATTTACCCCTTCCGAAGCCTTACGCCGGGAACTGCTCGGGCACGCGCGCAAGCGCCTCGGTGCCGTGGTCGCCCCGAAGGAAATCGACTTCAGCCCCGCGCTGCCCCGCACGCGGAGCGGCAAAATTATGCGTCGCCTCTTGAAAGCGCGCGAGCTCGGCTTGCCGGAAGGCGACCTTTCCACCCTTGAGAGCAACGCCGAATGACCGAGAAGCTGCACCTCGACCATGCGCATCTTCGTGACCTGCTCACGGCGATGCTGCGGATCCGCCGGTTTGAGGAGAAGTGTTTTGAACTTTACCAAAGCGAAAAGATCCGCGGCTATCTGCATCTTTACGACGGCGAGGAGGCCGTCTCGGTCGGGGTGATCCGAACCCTCCGTCCCGATGACGCAATCGTGGCCACTTATCGCGAACACGGCCAGGCGCTGGCGCGCGGCATCGGCATGAACGTCCTGATGGCCGAGCTTTACGGCAAGCAAGAGGGGTGCTGCCGCGGCCGGGGCGGGTCCATGCATATCTTTGATCGAACGAAACGTTTCTACGGCGGCAATGCGATCGTCGGCGGTGGTCTTCCGCTCGCCGTGGGCGTTGCGCTCGGCGATAAAATGCAAGGACGGACCAGCATCACCGCCTGTTTTTTCGGCGAAGGCGCGGTGGACGAAGGATCGTTTCACGAAAGTATGAATCTCGCGTCGTTATGGCGGTTGCCGGTCTTGTTCGTCTGCGAAAACAATCTCTACTCCATGGGCATGGCGCTGGAACGTGCCGAGGCCGAGCCGGATATCACGCGCAAGGCGGCGGGCTATCGCGTCACGGCCGAGGCGGTGGACGGGATGGATGTCGTTGCCGTCGAGGTTGCCGCCCAGCGGGCGGTGAGCGCGGTCCGCGAAACCAGCCGGCCTTATCTCCTGGAGTGCCGCACCTACCGTTTTCGCGCGCACTCGATGTTCGATGCGCAGCTTTATCGCACGAAGCAGGAAATCGAGACATGGCGCAAGCGGGACCCGATCGATCGGCTCCGCTCTTGGCTCGAGCAATCAGGGCTGATGCATGCCGAGGAAATCAACAAGATCGAGGCCGAAATCGCGGCAGAAATCGATGCCGCCGTCGCCTTTGCAGAGGCGGGAACCTGGGAGCCCGTCGAGGAACTGGAACGCTTCGTGACCATGGATCGGGTGCCGCAATGAACTCCGCCGCCACACCGCCCAAGCCGCAGCGCATGACCTATCGCGAGGCCTGCAAACAGGCCATCCGCGCCGCCATTCTCGCCGATCCGCGCGTGTTTCTGATGGGCGAAGACGTCGCGCGCTACGGCGGGAGCTACGCCGTGACCAAGGGCCTCGCGGAGGAGCTCGGCGAAGAGAAAATCCGCGACACGCCGCTCTCGGAAGCGGCCTATGTCGGCGCCGGGATCGGCGCTGCCATTGCCGGAATGCGCCCGATCGTGGAAATCATGACGGTGAATTTCAGCCTTCTTGCGCTGGACCAGATCGTCAACAACGCGGCGACGATCCCGCACATGTCGGGCGGGCAACTGGCCGTGCCGCTCGTGATCCGCATGGCGACGGGGGCCGGTCGGCAGCTTGCGGCGCAGCATTCGCACAGCCTGGAAGGCTGGTATGCCCACATTCCCGGCCTGAAAGTGCTGGCGCCGGCCACCATCGAAGACGCGCGATACATGCTGCAGCCGGCGCTTGAGGATCCCAATCCGGTGCTGATTTTCGAGCACATTATGCTCTATAACCGCGAAGACGAGCTCGACCCGACCATCACCGGGGTCGATATCGTTTCGGCAAAGATTCGCCGGCCGGGGCGCGATGTCACGCTGCTCACCTACGGGGGAATGCTCTTCAAAACCCTCGATGCGGCAGAGGCCCTGCACCGGGAGGGGATTGAAGCGGAGGTGGTCGATCTCCGCGTCTTGCGGCCGCTGGATATGGCAACCGTGCTCGGCTCTGTCGCCCGCACCCGCCGCGTGGTGATTGTGGACGAGGGCTGGAAGTCCGGCTCGTTATCGGCCGAGCTTACCGCACGGATTGTGGAAGGCGCCTTCTTCGAACTGGATGCGCCCATTCGGCGGGTGTGCTCGCGGGAAGTACCGATTCCGTATGCCGCGCATCTCGAACAGGCGGCCCTGCCGCAGGTGCCGGCGATCGTGGCCGCCGCGCGGGAGCTGGTGAAAGGCCAATGATCGAGTTCCGCATGCCCTCCCTCGGCGCCGATATGGAGGCCGGCACGCTTGTGGAATGGCTGGTCAAACCCGGGGATAAAGTGAAACGCGGCGATGTGGTCGCGGTGGTGGAAACGCAGAAAGGCGCCATCGAGATCGAGGTTTTTCACGACGGCGTCATCTCCGAGCTGCTCGTGCCGGTGAATACGCGCGTGCCGGTTGGAACGGTGCTGGCGAAGATCGATACCGGAACGGCCGGCGAAGAAAAGGCAGCCGCGCCTGCGCCTCGCCCCGAGGCTGCTCCGCCACCTCCACCGCCACCTCCACCTTCCCCTACCCCACCGCCGCCGCCGGCACCACCAACCCCGCCGGCAGCATCGCCTCCCCCCGCGCCCAGCCTCTCCCAAACCCTGCCGCATCGGCGGATTTCGCCGGCGGCGCGGCGCCTTGCCGCCGAACGGGGGATCGATATCACCCGGATCACCGGCACCGGACCGGATGGGGCCATTACGCTTGCCGATATCGAGGCCGCCAAACCCAGCGCCACCGGCGAACCTCCGGCGCGGCGCGGCGGGTTCGACCCGGCGGCGATGCGGCAGGCCATTGCGGCCGCCATGAGCCGCTCCAAACGCGAAATTCCGCACTATTACTTGCTGCAGACCGTGGATGTTTCCGCGATGCTGGCGCGCGCGGAACGGCTGAACGCCGAGCGGCCGCCGCCCGAGCGCGTGCTGCCCGCGGCCTTCTTCTTGCGCGCCGTTGCGTTGGCCGCGGCCAAGACCCCCGAACTCAACGGGTTTTGGGAAGACGGGCGGTTTCGTCCGGGCGATGGCGTGCATATCGGCTGGGCGATTGCGCTGCGCGGCGGCGGGCTGGTGGCGCCGGCGATCCGCAATGCCGACCGCCTTTCGCTGGATGAGGTGATGGCCGCGATGCGGGATTTGGTCACGCGGGCGCGCACTGCCCGGCTGCGGAGCTCGGAGTTCGCCGCCCCGACACTGACCATAACAAGCCTTGGGGATCGCGGGGCGGAGGGCGTGCTGCCCATTATTTATCCGCCGCAGGTGGCGATGGTGGGGGTTGGGAAAATCGTCACGCGCCCGTGGGTGGTGGACGGAGCCGTGCTTCCCCGCCCGGTTGTTACGCTGAGTTTGGCCGGCGATCATCGGGCAAGCGACGGCCATCTCGGCGGTTTGTTGCTCGCGGAAATTGCGCGCTTGTTGCAGGAGGCCGAGACGCTATGAACGAAACCGAGGCGCGGCTTCTGGTGCTGGATGTTCTTTCCGGCATCGCACCGGAAGCGGATGTGACGAAGCTTGCCGGCACAGAGGATCTTCGGGAAGCGCTGGATCTTGATTCGATGGATTTTCTCAATTTCGTCACCGCGCTGCACGAGCGCACCAAGCTTGATATTCCGGAGGCGGATTATCCGAAACTCGCCACGCTCAACGGCGCGATCGCCTACCTCCGCCGCTGAGAGACGGCGAATTCTTCGACGTGGTTTGCGGCTATCCCGTTCCATCAGCTTCCGCCGAAGGATTTTTTTGTCGATTGCCAACCAATTGCGGAGACTGGGCGAGCCGTTGACACACCTACCGGTGCGTTCACACATGGGGTCCAAGCGAATCCGCAATAAAATGGTCTTCGTCAAAATGCCCAAAAAGCCGGCCGGCAGAACCATCGCTCCATAAGTACAACTCATGAGTCGCCGGCGGCACAGGATTTCCTTTAAGTTCCCTCAAAGTATTTGATTTAGGGAGTTCTTTTCCGAGATCGAGATGCGCGCTGAGGGCATCAAGGGCGTCGTTGACTTCTACGCGTCGCTTGTCTTCCAACTTGTCGAACGCTTTTCTGACTGCATTTGAGATGGCCAATTTGGGTGAGAGGGGCTCGAGCAAACGCTCCTTGAGTAGCTCTTTGCGCACGCGACTCCACACAACATCGCCCCACACACTGGCGGTGACTTGGCCATCGTCCGAGAGAAGCAGCGCATCGGGGATGCCTGCGGCTTCGCTCTCCGCGACAGAATACCCATGTTCAAGTTTTCGGAACACGGTTAGATGCTTTTGAATCTCGTCCTTTTCCACAAGCTTTATGGGCAGCCGCGGGATTTCCATCAGCATCGGCGCGCCTTCGAACAAGAACACGCAGCGATCCGCATACAGCATGCCGAGCGCTTGCAGATACGCATTCACGGATTTGAAACCCCCTGTCAGATTGAAAAGAACGGTCCAGCCTTGTTCCCGGTGGCCCGGCAGCAATTCCTCAAGCTGTTTGGTGACATCGGCCAGTGCTTCCCGAAATGATGGGAAATCGTCAGTTCGCAACCCCGGTGCCTCGATTATTTGCACCGGCTGTCCGTCCTTTTCCAATACTGCTTGCACAATTTTGGCGCACGCTTTGCCTGCGGCCGTATCGGTTTGAATGAGAAAATGTTGGATGCGAGACGGTGCCCATCGTTCAAGCACGGCTGCAATGCCGTTCAACTCTGCACTCAGCCGACGACGCTCGGTAATTTTGGCATCCAAAAGTTGCTGCTTGCGATGTGCGGCGTGCTTTTGGAGCCGTTCAGATTCCGTTTTGGGAAGATCTTTCTTGTTTGCGATCTTGTTCAACCACGATCTGGTGTTTTCATCGGCGTTGTTCGTCAGCGAACTCGTTCCGCAAGTTGACAGAAGCAAAATCTGCGAAGTCATCTCCGATGCGCTCCTCTTTTGCCCCCGCCCTGCTTTTTGCCCGCCGCCCGGCTTGCCCGTGCTTCGTCGGCAGGAGTGGGATAGCGAAAATGAATCTCCCGTTTTGTCGCGCTGGCGACAATCAGTTCCAACACGTCGCCCGGTTTCTTCTCAGAGGGGACATCGTTTGTGTTCTGGATAGGGCCGCTCAGGCCGGAAAGCGCATGCATTGCCCGCCAGCCGCCCTTTTTCGTCCGTTCTTCGAGCAGTTGCGCTTCGACCCGCTCGCCAGGATTCGGCAAAGGCCCGGAGCCGCCGACCGAAGGATGCACAAGCCGCCCGTAGCCGCTGCTGGTCTTGCCGCCTACGCCCCACTCAGCCAGCGCTTCGCACAAGATCTTCATGGCAAGTTTGGTCCAGGCCTTTGCCTGCTCGGGCGGCGTCTCGGCCGGGCCAGACCAGGAGATACGCAGATCGAAGCTCCCCGCCACCGAGAGAAAAGAAACCGGATTTGGGCTGTCGAAATCCGTGGGCGGCGCCTCGTTCATCTGCCACTTCGGATGGTGCGGGGTCATCACATCCAGGCGCAGCGCGCCCGCGTTCAGCGATTCCGGCACGATCCAGGCATCGTGGAAAGTGACGATGCCGCCATCCTCCGTGGTGCCGAAGAGCAGCCGATAATAGTCGCCTTCCGGCTCGTTTTCGGAACGCTTGCGCCGGAACCGCTTGTTATCGTCAGGAGCGCTGTTACCAAGATGGCGCTGCCCCCAAACCGTATCGCAATAGTGCGCGGCCAGGCCCTTGAGCGCCGATCCCGGAATGATCGGAACGCCGTAGGTGTGGTGAAGCCGCAAGCCTGTTTCCAGAACACTCTCGGCGCCGAGCCCGACGATCAGCCGGCCGGCCGTGGCGAGCTCTGCCGATGCGTGCGGGCCGCCCTTGGCGAAGGAGTTGGCCCAGCGCTTATAAGCCGCCTGGTAAAGCTTCCCCAGCGGGCCGCTTCTCGCGGCATTGCGCGCCGCATCGAGGAGCTTTCGGCGCTCATCCGGATTCGACTGCCCGAGCAAATATTTCTGCAGGATCAGGCCGGGGTGATTACTGTTCTTGCGATCGTTATCCAAGTTGATCAGCGCCTGCCGCATGGCATTCACTCCGGCTCTCTGGCCTCGACATAGCGTTTCAGCCAACCGGCAGCCTGAAGCGCGTTCCGGCTGAGGCGGATATAGGCAGGGACGGAGATATTGCGCGTCGTCGTTTCGAGCTCCCCTACCGTCGCTACATCGGAATGCCCCGCAGCCGCGAGCACCGCGGCGAGGTCCTCTAGGTACGCGTCTCGGTTTTTCGCCCGGGCGAAAGCAACCGCTTGGGCAAGGCCAGAGGCGTGAATCAGCGAGGGAAACGAGCGTGCGAAGCTTGCGAACTCACGATCCGGTTTCCGGGCAACGATTCGTTCGTAGGCGGCCTGCGCCATCTTTTGGCTGATGGTGCGGTCCATCCTTAGCCCCCCTTGCCTGCCGACGTGAACACACACCGCACGCGCCCGCGGCCGACACTCGCCTTGCCGCCGATCTGTAACAGCAGCGGCTTGGTGGCGAAGTGTTCGATGAGCTCCTCTGGCGTGATGCTGTTCGCTTCCGGCGAATAGATCCGGTCGCAGGTGATGAGCCCGGCCAGGATGGTTTCTGCCGGCAGCGCCTCCTCATTCCACAGCGCTCCTTCGACCACCGTCTTGAGCTCATCATCGATGCGCACACGCGCGGCAACCTCGGTGCCGGTCTCCGTGAGAAAATCAAAGACCGTGTTCGGAACGATCGCGAATCGTTCTCTGAAGAGATTGCGCCATGCCGCGTTCTCATCTCCCGGGAACACCCATTCCGCCAGCCGCTCGGCCCATTTTGCGGCCGCGTCGCACTTCTTCCCAGTGAAGTCAAGGTCTTCGAAAAAGATGCGGCCTTTGTCTTCGAGCTTCGTCTGATCGGGCGTGTGAATTTCGCCCTCGTTGACCTGCGGAGGCTCGGGCGGAAGCCCGTCCAGCCCTGCAAACTCCAGATCGCGCCGGAGCATTTCCAGCGCCAGCGGTGAGGTGCACCAGGCGAAGGTTCCATAAAAACTTCGGACCGGCAGGCAGACCAGGCGCGCATCGGTCGGGATCAGGGCGCTGGCGTTGGAGGCGTTATCTTGATCGGATGCGCGCCCAAACGCCAGCCGGAGTTTTTCGTCCGAACCTCGCGCGTTTTCCGTGGCGCCGTAATAATCGGCCCAGACGCCCTTGAAGGCCGAGGCAGGAATAACCGGCCAGTTCGTCACCTTGTCGCGGTGGATCGGCAGGTCGATATACCCGACGCCGCGGCCCGTTCCCACATGCGTCGGCGACACGGTGTGCAGCCAGTAGACGCGCGTATGCTCCATGCGCCCCTCCCCTCTTTTACCAGACGCCCCAGGCAGCGAGGCCGAAGCCGTCGAGCCGATCTTGCGCATCGTCGCTGACCGGTTTGAGCCAGCGTTCCGCGAGAACCGACGCCTCGCCTTGAACGACTTCGAAGAAGTAGACGCCGCCCGCGGGAACCATGCGTTTGACCGGCTTCGGACCTAGCGGTTGGTGGGGCAGCTTGGCGAGCGACCAACCCGAAACGGCCTTCCAACGCGCGATGCTGACGCCCTTGAGACGGAGCGTTAGATTCTTGGCGCCCGGCGGTGCGCCCTCGCCACTTGCGTTGAGCCAGCACGGCTTCCAGCCGTCTTTGAAAATTGCCGGCGTGGCCAAGGCCATCCGCACATGGCGCGTTTCCGGCTTTGCCAGCGCGTTTCGGATGTTCTCCGGGCAGTGCCAGAGATCGGCCTCTTGCCGCGCTCGCCAATGCACCAGCCGGCGCTCCCCGCCGAGGGGATGCAGCGCATCAAGCTTTTCCATGACCTCGCCACACCAACCATCGGCGCGGATGCGGGCGCAGAGCCTGATGGAGACGAATTTCCGCTCCGGTCCTGCGCCAGCTCCCCCGGGCGCATTCTTGGCTTTCGGATTGGTCCGGTAACGCGGGAGGTGCGAGAGCGCGAGCGCCGCCGTTGTGAAAAGCTGGCTCTCTTCGGCGGCGCCGGCAGCGGGGTCGATTTTGACGTGCGTCCGCTCTTCCCTCTCCGCCGCGCCAAGGAAGTGCTCATCGAAGGTGATATCTTCCTTGGCCAACCACGCGGCATAACGATCCAACGGCCACCAGACGGGCGCTTCCGCGGGTTTGAAGTCCTCAGATGCCTGTGCCTGCGTCAGGCCGACGGGCAGGAGGCCTGGCGAGGGCCAATCGCATCCGCTGCCTTCATCCTGGGGTTGCGGCCTCGCGCGTAGCGGACCGTGCTCTGGATGGACGACACAGTCTTCCGGCGCCGGCAGATAGAGCTGTCTGGCGGCACAGGGCAACGGCCCCGCGACTTCCACGCGCAGCAAGTCTTTGACGTTGTCCGTCGAAAAATCCCGCTTCGCGGCCTTTCCCAAGGTTGTGCGCAACGAGCCGGCCAACACGGATGGAAGCAGCCAGTCCAGGCTTCGCATCCGGTTGCCCCCGGCCGCGCCGAACGGCCTGCCGTCGCGGGCGATGATCGGATCGCGGCAGATAATCTCCAAGATCGTTGTCATGGCGAACCCGCCCCCGCGGCCGGGCTTACTGCGGCCGATTTTGGAGCGGCGCCGATTGCTTTGGCCACCAGCAATTGATCGGCGAGGCCGCGCAGGGACTGGGCATCTTGAACATGCGCTTGGATCAGCTTCTTGATATCTTTCATTTTGCTTGCTCCGCGCGGCTGCTTTCGCTCCAGAACCGCGAGGACATCGCGCCGGATGGCATCCGTGACGGTTTTGGCAGGCCAGTGTTCGTAGACCCGTGCCAGCGCGTGGAGGTCGTAGGGAAGCGTGCCGGGAACGGACTGATCGGCCAGCCAATCCGCCAATTGCCTCAGATGGTCTGTGGGGTTTGTCTGCCCGGCGCCGTCCGGCCAGTTCATGCGGACGGCAACCGGTTCCCCTCCGCGTTTCACGACGTGCACGGCCAAACCGTTGCGATCGGCCTGGTGGGGGAGATCGCCGGGGCGCGGTTGCTTGGCGTGCTTTTCCGCCGCGCGCCCGTAACGGAGCAGATCCTCCAGCGGCTCCATGAAGTGGGCGATGGCCAGGCCGACGGAGAGCGTGAGTTCGGGGTTCGGCCGCTGCGACCAGTCTGCGAGTGCTGTGCCGAAGGCCTCGTGAAGCGCATGTGCACACTCCAGGCAGCGGTCCAAGGGTACGAAGGCCAGCACGTCGTCACCGCCGGAATAAACCAAGACACCTTGATGTTTCCCCACGATCCTAGCGGCTTTGCCGGCAAATCCCGCCAATGCCTGCGAAAATTGCCGATGCTGATCGGGCGATGCGAGCTGGGCGAGCGCGGCGCCCATGCGGTCTCCGTCGGCGACCAGCACGGCAAGGTAGGGGTTCGGCTCTGAGGGCAAGCCTTTGCCTTTGGCTGCTTGGGAGACCCCGTCCAGCGCTTCTACGAGCTGCATGAATTTGGGATTGCCGCTAGTGATCCCCGTCTCCTCGCAAAGATCGGGATGCCGGGAGCGATAAAGCACGCTGCCTTCATAGGGAAAGGCCGTGTATCGGGGGTGGCCGCGTGCCCCGGCAGTATTCAATTTGTGCACCACATCGGGCCCGAGCGCATCGCATGCCGTGGCCAGCGGCCGGAGGTTGATACCCTTCGATTGCAAAAGCCGGATCCAGGGATCGGCCGCAATGCGCGCCACCGAGGGATAGCTTGGATTTCCATCCTTGGGCTGCCAGGCGCGCTTGACCAAGCCGATAACGTCGAGCTGCTCCCCCGCCCGAAGACGCAGTCGGCCGCGCAACTGCTGAGAGGCCGCGGACGGCAGGCCGAGGACGCTTTCCCGCAACCCGTCCAGCGAGGATTTCGGCACGCCGGCACGGCCCTTGGCCGGTGGAAAATCGCGGCAGCGTTTGCGCGCCGCGAGCAGGCGCATCAGCAAGGCGCGATCTTTTTGGTAAGTCTCCTGCGCGTAGGGGCGCCATGCGGCGTAGAATTCGATCACGTCATCGACTTGATCGTTCCAGATCTCGGCTCGGATGACCCCTTGGTATTGACGGCAGACCTGGTCGGCGAACGCGCGCCAGCATTGTCCGGCGGCGTTCTTCGCCTTGCCGGCAACGGCCGCAGGATCGGTGTCGTTGAGTTCGGCCAGGATCACGTTGGCGACGTTGAGCAGCGAGTCGGGCGCGAGGTCCGCGTTGCCGGCGGGTGCGGGGAAGATGAGCTTGCCGCCTTGGTCTTGCACGGATTTGGCTGCGGCCTTGCTGATCTCCGAGAGCAGGTAGGAGCCGAACCAGAGGTCTCGCGTGCGTCGCGCGGCGGCGATGAACTCCTGCACCGGGCCGATGCTGAGCGCGAGGAGATAGCCGGTCATCGCTTGATCTCGCAGAAGCCGTTGTTCGTTAGATAATCACAAAGCGCATCCAGCACTGAAGCCTTGCCGCGCATCGGCCGAAGCACGGCCAAAGATGAACTTTCAACTTCGTTTGGCGAGAGATTGAAAGATAGATCGGTACCATCGGCACGGGCGCGCTCTCCCACCAGTCTTGCGTGTAAGCCATTCGGGATCCGCCGGTTTAAAATGACCACCCCCGGATACCATTGACCATTCAGCCATAGTGGTCGTGTAATCACCGGCGAGGCCATTCGGTCGCCGTCAGCACCGTCTGGAGCGATCGGGATCAACCGAACATTCTGCGGGTCCAGATCCCGCCTTCCCGGTTTGCCCTTGCCTGGCCCGTCCGCAAAATGAAAGTTGATTGGCAGTCCCAAGAGTGCCCGCGGAAAAGCCGGAAGCGTTTCCGGCGGCACGATTGGTGTTGAATGATCCGGCTGTTTCAGAGCAGAGCCCGTGATTTTGCGGATTGAATCCGCCTCGGGCCAATAAGTTCTCCCTGGAACCTTTACCGTCTTTCCTGATTTGAGTGTCTTTGAATGTAGCGGCCCACGGAAAGACTGTCGAAAACCCCGATAGGCTGTGAGTGAGGCCTCCCAAGCCTTAAGCGCGTCGGTACAAGGGCGCGCAACGAGAATCCTCGCATCTAAGCCTGGCAGTTCAGATACGAGGTTCTGACAGAATATCGCGCCGCAACCGCGGCGTGTGCGGGCGCCGAGACCGCCGAACGCGCACCATGCCTGAAAGGCTGCTGTAATATCGGGCTCAATGTCGTCAACTGTATCCGGCAGTGGTGGCTTGCCATCCGCTCTTCTTCGCACGTTCTGCGCTTTTCGGCGGTTCTCAAGCTCTGCCCTGTTCGCCCAGGCGAGTTGTAGCCGAAAGACGCCGCCTTCTTTCATGACTTGCTGCTTGTTCTCGATCGCCGAGAACAAGGCATAGGCGATCGGACCAAACCGCTCGCCATAGGTCGGACCGACCGGAACGACTTTTGGTTGGCTCAAAACTCGGATGTCGAGGGGGCTCGGAAACTCCGTGCTCCCAAAGACCTCTTCCTCCCGTTGCCACATCCGCGCGCCGAGCCGGTATCCTTTTGTAGCCCTCCACCAAAACCGAAGATGCCCCCGGATCGACGTGCCGCGGATGGGAAAATCCTTGTCGGTTTTGCCGGGCTCGGCACCCCCGCCAAACAGCGGCGTAACCAGCGAGATTTGATACTCCCGCTCACACCGCCCTGATTGCCGCGCCGGAAGTGCGGGACAAACGGGAATAACACTGAGTTTCGGCATCGGCTGGCCCTCATCGCCCGCTTGGCCGCGAGGCTCCGCGGCGGATAAAGCGAAGCCGCGACCCGGGAAATAATTGCCAGAATATTAACACAAATCGCCCCAGGTTTCGAGATAATACAGATCAGGTCCTAGTGAAAATCTAACCGGCTAAGTAACAATCTCGCCGAGCCCCTGCCCAAGCCCGGGCGAATACACCCTCAAGGGTCTGCGCAAAGAGAAATCTCGCACGCGCTTCGCGCTTCCGGGTCGGGTGACCGCAAGCATCAACGTGTCCGGGGGATTCAGCGACCGGTCGAACCTGGATCGCGATATCACAGCGGAGACCGTGCCGGCAGTTCCTCAGCTCGCGCTCGGAGAGGTTCGAGAAAGCTCCCGCAACAACGTGATCGCGAGCTTTTCGGGCTCGCGTAGGCTCGGCTAGGCGAAGATGCTGCCGAAGCCGGTTTTGCCTGAGATCCCGTCAATGGCGTCGATGCCCTTCACGGCCCTTGCAGTTTTCCACCTTGTCCCACCGCGCCTTGAACCTTTTGCGGCGTATATTGCCGCGCGGCGATCACGAGCTTGTTGTAGGCATCCAAAAACGCCGCTGCCACGATTTTACCCTGCGGGGTATTGGCATAGGCGTTGACGCCGGCGATCAAGCCGCCCAGCACGCCTACGCCAGCGCCCAGGTTATAGTTCTTGGCGCTGCCCTGCGCGGCGACGACCTGCGCGCCACTGGCGTTGTCGAGCAACAGCAGGGTTGTCGATGCCCCCAAGGTCTGAACTTGGACGGAAGGGTCCATCCTGTTCCAATTGCCGCCGAACAACCCGCCCAGCCCGGTGCTGATGGCGAGCCCCGACGGCTCGGCGAAGGTGACCGAGGGCACGAGGGTGTAGTCGGCCGAGAGCAGTGTGCCGCCTGCCTGTTCCCGTGGCTGCGCGTTGCGGGTGAGTCCCGCCTGTTTGAGCTGCCGTTCGAGGTCCACATTGTTGTAGGCGCGTCCGCGCTCGACGACGATGAAGCAATTAGACTGCTGGACGATCATGCGCACGATAGGAACAAATGGGTCGCCGGTGTCGGCTAGGCCCACCGTGCCCAGCGGCGCATCGCAGCGTTGCAGTTGTTTCGCCGCCCCAGCCGCCCGTTCGCCTCCGGCGGTGCCTTTGGTTACGGGGTCATCGCCGCCCAACTGGGGCGCGGTCGAACACCCGGCTGCAGCCGCCGCAACCGCCAGCACGACCGCCATTTGCCGCGCGACGGCCGCGGCGCCGCAGCACAGCCGTCTTAGACGATATGATAAATCCTTCATCGCTTCATATCTCGACAGAAAGAATCAGAAAAACCCCGGGCGCTCTAGCGGCGCCCGGCGCGAGATCCCTCAGTCCTTAGGTATCGGCTTAACCACACAATGGCCCTGCCCATGGTGAGGGCCCTCTTGCACCCAAACCGTTCCCGGCCCGCACTGCGGCACGGCCCCTAGCGAGGCGGCGCTCGGTTTGCCCGTCGGGTTTGTCGAACCTGCGCCGCGCTCCTCGTGTTGGGGGTTTTGGGGTGCCACCGGCGGGCTCGATTTAGTTTTGATAACGATTCGTTCCCCAGATGAGCCCGGTGGAGACATCGGCGTGCCCGTTGTGGAACCCGCATTGTTAGAAACGGACTTGCCTTGTATTGCCGCCGGATTATTGGGGCTCATCGGGCTATTGAGAGGGATGACGCATTTCTTGAGTAAGGTGCTCCATCCGTAGGGCGGATCGCAAGCACCGTTTTCCCGAGCCGCCGGATCGGTCGCGCCTCGGATGTTACTGCTTTTTTGCTTGATGGTGATGTTGCTCGGCTGCGCTCCGGGCACCGTCCAAGTGGGCGTCGAAGTGGGGGTGCCGGTCGTCTGACCGGAGTTGATGGGCTCGGGTTTTTCTCCGGCCCATGCCGTGCCCAGCGCCAGGGTGGCAGCGACGGCACCAGCCAGGATGGAGGGCGGAATGCGCATGGCGGTTCTCCTCTCGGGTTGACGTTGCGTGTTGCGACCTTCGCCTTGATGGCGAGCAGTCGCTCCTATGTCGTCAATCACGGGTAGTTTTTTTCAATCTGCGCGCGATGAGGTTCAGGCACGAGTCATTGCGCGTCCGTTTTCGGCCACTGCACCAACCCGCAGCCGGTGGCGTCGTCGCGCCCGGCCGGAGGCAGGTCGATTGCCTCCATGCACAGCGCCGAGGCTTGCGTGGATCGCCCGCCGGCCAAGCGGGCTGCCAACGCGGCCGTCACGAAAGGCGCTGCGTAGGATGTGCCGGTGAAATATCGTCCGCCGCCCACGGGGATCCAGAGATCCACGCCGGGCGCGGCGATGGCTATATGCGGGCCACGCGTGCCTTCAGGCCAGGGCTTGGCATCGGCATCTACCGCCGCCACGGCGATCACACCGGGGTAGGAGGCCGGAAACGGCGCCGGTCCAGCGGGGCCGCCGTTGCCGGCCGCGGCGACGAACCCCCGCACCTTGGGCAATACCCGTGCCACCACTCGGGCGAGCACGGCGTCAAACGCGCCGCCCAGGCTCATGTGCACCAAATCTACCCGCCGGCTCACCAGGGCGTCGAGCCCGCGTGCGACGGTGTAGGTGTCGCTCAGCACCCGGCCCGAGCGGTCGGCCGCCAACACCGCAGCAAACACGAGATGCGCGCCGCGCGCCAGGCCCGAGGCGCCGGTGGCAGGCGTGCAGGCGAATAGGCAGGCCACCGCGGTGGCGTGCTCCACCCCGGCGGGCGCCTCGACCAAGGATAATACGGTGATGCTCTCTGCATCTAGGCCAAAGGTGGCATCGGGCCGGCCGTCCACGATGCCGATGCGCACCGGCGCGTGGAGCTTCGTGCCCGCTTCGGGTACGCCGATGAGCCTTTCAGCGTAGCGCTGGGGCTGGCGGCCGGTCTCATGGGGCCCCTCCGCCGCCGTATAGATGACATGACGGCCGAACACCGCCGCGGGGTAGCGGCTGCGCAGCATTTGCAGGGCCGCATCGGTTCGATCCTCCGGCACCTCCAGGAGTACCAAAACAAACGCCAGCGCGTCCAAGCGTTGCCAGGCCAGCACCCTGGCGTCGACAGATGCCGCAACGGCGGCCGGGTCTGGTAACTCGTTCATATCGAAGGCGCCGACAATCTGGCCGAGGACGTAGGTGTTTTCCTTCTTGGCCGGCCCACACGGCGTGATGGCACGCCACCACGCTTTGCCGTCCACCGCGATGCTAATGGCGCCGTGGGCGCCACCACACCACGACGGCGTTTCGGGCACACCCTGCTGCACCGAGGACGTGCCCGGCCCCGCGCCCGCCGCAGCGAAAACCAGAGCAATCACAGCCGTTCGGCACAAAAAACGCGTTTGCTTCATGGCGCGGGATGCACTTCTACTACCGCCGGATCGGCCGCCAACAAGCGCAGGCTCTGCTTCTGCGCTTCGGACGGCACCCGGATGCGCCAGATGCCCAGCGCCCCCGGCCCGCCGATCACCTCGGCATCCACCGCCCGCAGGGTGGAAAGCAAGGTGGAAAGTGCAATATCGTTACGGAATCGAACCTGCAATACCACCCCCTTTGCCAAAACTTGGGATTGCGCCTGGCCGAGCGGCTCGATCGGCGCCGCCGGGTGTGGCCATTGCGGACGCAAGGCGAAGATCAGGACGGCGGCGCAGGCAGCGCCGAGCCCGAACGAAGCCGCCAGCGTCCATGCGCGCCGCAGCACCCGGAACCCCTGCGCCCAGCGGCCTGACCAGCCTCGCGGTCGCGCGCGGGCTATCCGATCTCGGATGTGCCGGTAATGGGCCTTGGGATCGAAGCCGGGCACATCGCCGCCCAGCGCGGTGCGCAGCAAAGCATCGAGCGCTGCATCGGAATCGGCGCCGCCGTGGGAGGGCCGTTCCTGCGGAGGGGTGGGTGTCGGACGTTCACTCATGTCTCTGAGTCATCGGCTGGTGGCGCGGATTTCGTTCGTCTTGCGCACAATCGCGCAGCTTGCGCCGCGCGTGATAGATGCGCGTGGCAACGGTTCCCGGCGGCACGTCCTGGATGCGCGCGATCTCGGTCACCGTCAGGCCTTCCACCACCGCAAGGTACAGGGCCTCGCGCTGGGCCTGATTGAGAGTCTCGAAGCAGCGCGCGATTCGCTCGGCCTCTTTCCGCCATATCACCTCATCTTGCGGATTGGACACGGCCTCGACGTCCTGTAGACTCTCCTCCTCGTCGTCCAGGGATGTCACCAGGCCGTCGCGCCGGCTACGCAACAGATCCAGCGCCTTGTGGCGCACAATGCCCAAAAGCCAGGCGCGCACGCGCGAGGCGCCGTTGAAGCGGCAGGCCTTTTGCCAGATTTCGCAAAAGGCATCGGCAACGGCTTCTTCGGCATCAGCAACATCGCCCAGCACGCGCCAGGCAAAGCGCACCGCCGCAGCGGCATGCCGGCGGTGCAGCTCGCGCAACGCCGCCTCCTCGCCGCCAGCCAAGGCAGCCAGCAATTGTTCGTCGGTAGCTTCGCTATGGTTACGGTTGCGCATCTTGGACTGAGGGCAGGAAATGGAATAGCGGGAGTGAGTTTACATCTCGAGCATGAAGCAGCCGGTTCACGTTGGATCGGTTTTGGTTTTGTCCTCCAGTGCACCCGGAGTGAGATCATCGATCCCCGCGAGCACGGGGTTTTCGTAGTACACCGCCTGTATGCAATGCAGAACTCCCCGAACGGCTTTCCATCTTGCTGCTTCGCCTTCCACGCGAGGATCGTTATTCGATTCAGCATGGCCCTGCTCAGGAGAATGTGAGGATCCCAGCATTTCCTGGTGACCCTTTGGCCGGGAGTTGTAGCGAGAGGAGACCGGGCCCATGAGGACGGCAAGTTGCTTCTTCCCGCCGGTCGCTGCCAGATGTCCGCTCACTCCCACTCGATCGTGCCGGGGGGTTTGCTGGTGAGATCGTAGGTAACGCGGTTGATGCCGCGCACTTCATTCACGATGCGCCCCGCCACGCGGGTGAGAAACCCAATTTCGAACGGATAGGCTTCCGCGGTCATGCCGTCAGTGCTGCTAACGGCACGCAGCGCGCAGACATAATCGAACGTGCGCTCATCGCCCATCACGCCCACGCTTTTGACCGGAAGCAACACGGCAAAGGCTTGCCAAATCGCCTCATACAGCCCCGCTTGACGAATTTCTTCGAGAAAGATCGCATCCGCGCGGCGCAAAATCGCGAGCTTCTCGCGGCTGACTTTGCCGGGAATGCGAATGGCAAGCCCCGGCCCCGGAAACGGGTGGCGCGAAAGGATTTGTTCCGGCAGGCCGAGCTCGCGGCCGAGCGCGCGCACTTCGTCTTTGAACAATTCGCGCAACGGCTCGATCAAACGCAGCCGCATCCGCTCGGGCAGACCCCCCACATTGTGGTGCGATTTGATCGTCGCACTCGGCCCGCCGAAGGGGCTGATGCTTTCGATCACATCCGGATAAAGCGTGCCTTGCGCAAGATAATCCGCCCCGCCGATTTTTGTCGCCTCTTCCTCAAACACATCCACGAACAACCGGCCGATGGTTTTGCGTTTTGCTTCCGGATCTTCGATCTCGGCGAGCGCAGAGAGAAACCGCTCGGACGCATCGCAATGAACAAGCCGGATGTTGAATCGATCACGGAATGTCTGCACCACCTCTTCCGCTTCGCCGGCGCGCAACAGGCCGTGATCGACAAAAATGCAGGTGAGCTGATCGCCCACCGCTTCATGCACCAACACCGCGGTAACCGCGGAATCCACCCCGCCCGAAAGGCCGCAGATCACGCGGCCGCGCCCCACTTCGTTGCGGATGCGCAAAACTTCGGCGCGGCGGAAATTCGCCATGCTCCACTGCCCGCGGCAGCCGGCAATGCGATGGGTGAAGTTGCGCAGAAGCGCGGCACCGTCGGGCGTGTGCACCGCTTCGGGATGGAATTGCACGCCGTAAAACTTCCGCCGCTCATCGGCGATGGCCGCAAAGGGCGCGCCTTCGCTCACCCCAACCGTGCGGAAGCCCTCGGGCAGACGGATCACCCGATCGCCATGGCTCATCCATACCGGGGCCTGATCGCCCTTCCGCCAAACGCCTTCGAAGAGCGCGCAATCATCCACCACGCTGAGATAGGCGCGGCCGAACTCGCGCGCCTCCGAGCTGGCCACCTCGCCGCCCAGTTGCGCGCACATGACCTGCTCGCCGTAACAGATGCCGAGCACCGGCACACCGGCGGTAAAGACGATGTCGGGCGCGCGGGGGGCGGATTGTTCGGTGACGCTGCTCGGCCCGCCGGAGAGGATGAAGGCGCGGGCGCGGAAGTTCGCAATACGCGCGGGATCCGCATGATAGGGCCAGATTTCGCAATACACGCCGGCCTCGCGCAGCCGGCGCGCAATCAGCTGGGTGAGCTGGCTGCCGAAATCGAGAATCAGCACCCGTTCGGCTTCGGGGGAAAGGGCGGGGTCGGGTTCGGTCACGGCAACGGGCCTGAAAGGTTGTCTCTGTAGTCATGGCGGGCGAAGGCGCTGCGGCGGCTGGGCGGGGGGCGGCTCATGAGGCCTGGGCGGAGGCTTGCAAAAGCCGCTCGATCGGATCCCAGACGAAGGCAAGCTGGATCAGGTTCACCCCCGCGAAACGCAGCGTGGATTCCGCCATGGGGCGCCCGCCCAGGCGCTGGTAGAACCAGCGGGAGGGATTGTCGCGCAGCACCCAGACCAAGGCCGAGCGGCAGCCCATGCCCGCCAAATGCCCGGCGGCGGTGCGCATCAACCTGCGGCCGAGGCCGCGCTCGCGCCAATCATCGAGCACATAAAGCGTTTCGATTTCGCCGTCCGCAAGGCCACTGCCGCTGCCGCGGGCGCTATCGGCGGTGACGAAGCCGACGACGCGAGCGGGCGCGGCAATGGAGGGCGGGCGCGCGGGGACATCAAGGCCGGAGGCGGTCACCACATGCACGCCGATACCGGCGCTGATTGCGGCCTCGTAATAAGCCGCCTGGCGCACCACCGAAAGCCCGGAAAGAAAGGCATCGGGCAGAATGCCGGGATAGGTACTTCGCCACGCCGAGACGTGCACGGCCGCAATCCCTGCGGCATCGGAGAGCCGGGCACGGCGCACCACGATCATGCGGCGCGCTCCGGCTTTGCCGGCGCGGCGTCTCGGCGCTCCAAGACGGCGGCGAAAAACCCGTCGGTGCCGTGGCGCGCGGGCGTGAGGCAAAGAAACGGGCCCGGGCAGGGCAGGCCCGCCGGCAAAGGCCAAGCCTGCTCCAGCGGCAGCAGCGAAAACCCGGCATGGCGTTGCAGAAAGGCGCGCACTTGCCCCTCGTTTTCCTCTAAAAGCAGCGAACAGGTAGCATATATCAAACGCCCGCCGGGTTTTACCAGACGGGCCGCTTGATCGAGCAATGCGGCTTGCTTGGGCAGCAGCTCGGCAAGATCCGCATGACGGAGCGCAAGCCGCGCATCGGGGTTGCGCCGCCAGGTGCCGGTGCCGGTGCAGGGCGCATCCACCAACACGCGGGCGAAGCTTTCCGCGTGGCGCTTCAGCCATTTATCGCCCGGCTGCAGCAGATGGGTGGTGGCGTTGTGCACGCCGGCCCGGCGCAGCCGACGGGCGGCGGCGGAAAGGCGCGGCGCGGAAACATCGCAGGCGACGAGCTGCCCGCGATTGTGCATCGCCATGGCGAGCGCGAGGGTTTTGCCGCCGGCGCCCGCGCAAAAATCCACAACCCGCATGCCGGGCCGCGCATCCACCAACAGAGCGACGAGTTGGCTCGCCTCATCCTGGATTTCGACAAGGCCCGTGCGAAACGCTTCTCCGGCCGTGACCGGATACCGGCCGAAGGCGCGAAGCCCCCAGGGCGAATAGGGCGTTTCCTCGGTCGCAACCCCCTCGCGAGCGAGCGCGGCGCGGGCCTCGTCGCGCGAAACCTTCAGGAGATTGGCACGGAGATCGAGCGGTGCCGCCGCGGCCATGGCGGTCATCTCCGCCGCGAGTTCCGTGCCGAACCGAGCGGCAAGCAGCGGGCTTAACCAATCCGGGATTTCCAGGCGCACCGGCTCCGGCATGGCCGGATCCTCGAGCTCCCGCCCTTCCAGCCGCGCCAGAAGCACCCGCTCGCCGGGCGAAAGCGGCGGCGGCGCGTAGGCGGTTCCGGAAAACAAAGCCTCGATTGCTGAGAGGCGCGCGCCTTGCAGGATTGCGGCGGCAGCAATCAACATCCGCGGGGAGGCGCCCTCGCCGAGCCAGAAGTTGAGCCTGCGCCAGGCGCGCAAGACAAACCAGACGCGCTCGGAAATCTCGCGTCGATCGGTGGCGCCGATATAGCGGCGCGCGCGGAAAAACTCCGCGGCAACGGCATCGGCCGGCCGATTCGGCGCCGAGCGGATCGCGGCAAGCAGATCGATCGCGCCCGCTATTCGGGCGGAGGGGGTCATGGCGTGTCGGTTCGGGGTGGGTGGGTGAAAAACAAGGTTGCGGAGAAGGAGAAAATGCTAGCCGTAGCCTGCCGGATGCGCCTTTCGCCAGGCATAAGCGGTGCGAACAATTTCATGAAGATCCGCGAACTCCGGGCGCCAGTTCAGCTCTGCCACGGCCCGTGCGGAGGAGGCCACCAAGACCGGCGGATCTCCCGCGCGCCGCGGACCATAGATGGCCGGCACTTTGCGGCCGGAGACCGCCTCTACCGCCCGAATCACCTCAAGCACCGAATAGCCTTTGCCGTTGCCGAGATTGTAAGCGACGCTGCCGCGGTCAAGCCTTGCCAAAGCCAGAAGGTGCGCCGTTGCGAGGTCGCTGACATGCACATAGTCGCGTATGCAGGTGCCGTCCTCCGTGGGGTAATCCGTGCCGAAGACGGTCAGCGCCTCGCGCCGGCCGAGCGCGGCATCGATCGCAAGCGGAATGAGGTGGGTCTCCGGCCGATGATCTTCGCCGAGGCGACCGGCCGGATCCGCACCGGCGGCGTTGAAGTAGCGCAATGTGGCGCTGCGCAAGCCGAAAATGCGTTCGGCCCAGGCCAGCGCGCGTTCCAGAAAATATTTGCTTTCGCCGTAGGGGGAGCCGGGGTTGATCGGCGCGTCTTCGGGAATGGGAACCTCGGAAAGCTGGCCGAAGAGATTCGCGGTGGAGGAGAGCACGAACCGGCGCACCCCGTGCCGCACGCAGGCCTCGATGAGGCGGAGGCCGTTGAGGGTGTTTTCGGCCAAGTAGCGAAAGGGGTCGGCCATGCTTTCGCCCACCAAGGAAAGGGAGGCGAAATGAAAGACGGCCTCCCACGGGCCGTCGGCGAGAACCGCATCGAGCATGGCGGTATCGGCGAGGTCTGCGACAACCAGCCGCGCCCCGGGCAAGACGGCCGCGCGATGCCCCTGGCGCAGATTGTCATAGACCACCACATCGGCCCCGCGGTCGCAGAGCGCGGCGACGAGGTGGCTGCCGACATAGCCGGCGCCGCCGGTGACGAGGTATCGACCAGGTTGCATCAGCTCTCCACTTCCCCTCTAGACCGCAACGCCAAGCCGCTTTATCAGGCAGGCCTGAGATGGAGCGGCAGCGCGGCACCTGCCGACGGCAGGTTCGCGGCCTGCCATCTTAATGGGGCGTAGCCAAGCGGTAAGGCAGCGGATTTTGGTTCCGCCATGCGGAGGTTCGAATCCTCCCGCCCCAACCAGAATCCCGCAAGACGCCCACGCACGGATTTGCATCTGATTCCTTTGTAGCCTCCGTCTCTGCGTTCCGTAGCACGGCGCGCGGGGGGCGGGGAGAGCGCCGCGGCGGCGCCGGGCGCATTAGAGTTGTGGGGCGTCGGAATCCGACACGACGAAGGCGTGCGGCACGCTGGGTGGCGTTTCGGCGGGCGCTGCGCCGGCGGTTTCCGGGCCGGGCGGGGATTCCGAAGAGGACTCCGGGTCTTGGTCTTGGGGTTTGCGGCCGCCGTCCTCGGGCGGGGGGTTGGCCATGGCGAGCACCCCGGCCACGGCGCGGGCGGCATAGGCGGCAAGATCCTCGTTGCAGCGGTCGGCATCGCTCCATCCCGCGGCGGCTTCCAGCAAAGCCAGCAGCGCGCGGGCCGGCGGCTCGCCGCCTCTCGCCCCGAGGCCCGGCAGACTTTCCTCGACGGCCGAGGCAAAGAGCGCGACCAGCCAGCGCCGCTTTCCGGCAAGCGCCGCGCGGGAGGCGGGCTCGAGCAACGCCTCGGCCTGAGGCGCGATCCGCAGAGCAAGCGCGCCTTCGCCGGCCAGATACCGGAGCGCCGCCGTGGCCATGGCAGAGAGCTTGGCGCGCGGGGCGAAGGCAGCCGCGTCGGCCTCTTCTTGCGCCGTGCCCACGACCTCGAGCAGCGCGTTCACATGCGCCTCCAGAATACCGGCAAGCAGGGCCGCTTTGTCGGGGTAAGCGCGACGGAGGCTCGCAGGCGAAATCTCCATATGCCAGGCGATGCGCGCAAGCGAGGTGGCGGCGACACCGCGCGCGGCGAACAAGCTAAGCGCCGCTCGGCGCACTTTCTCCTGCCGTTCGGCACGCGCCTGGGCGAGCCGGTCTTTGCGGAGCGCTTCAAAATAGGCCGGGCCGTCATGGATGAGGTGGTCGTAGCGTTTCCAGGCGGGCTCCGGCTTACGGCGCGGCTTGACCAGCGCGGCAGGCGTATCCTCCGCCGGCGGTACCGGTGGAGTTGGCATTTCTAACAGAGAGGGATCAGAGCCGATCGCGGTTGTATCAGACATCATGCCGCGCATGATGCCACAGTTCCTAACAAAAAGCAAGAGGAATGTTAGTTCGACAAACACATTTCTCGCCGCCGCGCCGGCACCGGCGTATCGTGCCTGACCGAGCCGCAAGCCTACGGGCTGAGCGAAAGCCGGGCTTCGAGGACATCCTCCTGCCCCGGCAAATGCCTCAGCGCAAAGCCGAGATGGCGGACAAACGCAAGCATCGGCGCATTTTCGGCCAGAATCTCGCCGTAGACCTCCTGCACGCCTTGGCTTTTCGCCCAATCCAACAGTTCTTGCATCAGTCGCGTGGCCACGCCCTTGCCCTTCGCATCCGGTTGCACCACCACGGCAAATTCCGCTTCCGCCGTTGCCGGTTCGCGCACCAAACGCGCCACCGCAATGGTCTCTCCGGTTTCTTCCCGAACGGCAATGAAAGCCATTTCTCTTTCATAATCAATTTGCGTGAGCCTTGCCATCATCTCCGGCGGAAGCTCGCGCAGCGATGTGAAAAATCGATAACGAACGTCTTCCGGCGAAAGCCGCTTGAAAAACGCCGCATGCGCCTCGGCATCCTCCGGACGAATGGGGCGGATGGTCAGCCGCTCGCCGCCGATCTCACAGTGCCGGACAAGGTTTTCGGGATAGGGCGGAATGGCGAGATAAGCGCGTTCGCCCGGCGGGCGGAGCCTTAGCCACGCATCGGCCGCCAGCACACCGGTTAAATCGACAAAGAGCGGGTCGATGACCAGATCGGCGATCTCGGGAAAATCCACGATCAACTGGCTGATGCGCACCAAGGCCTCGGCAACCGCCTCGGCGCTCGACGCCATCTGCCCGTTCGGCAGAGCCAGCAAGCGGGCCGCACGCGAGCGCGCCATCAACGCCCGCGCCAACGGCAGGTTGAGCGGAGGCAGATCCAGCGCGAGATCCTGCAGCGCCATGGCAACGCTGCCGCCGAGGCCGAACCCGATCACCGGGCCGAACATGGCATCCTCCTGCAGGCGGATCATCAATTGCCGCGCGCGCGCCACTTGGCGCTGCACCAGAAGCCCCTGCGGGCGGTTTTCGTCGGCGCCCAGCATGGCCTGCGCCGCGGCCTGCACCGCCGCCGGATCGGGCAAATCAAGATGGATGGGCGCAAAACTCCGATAATCGGGCCGGCACGCTTTGAGAACCACCGGAAAGCCGAGAACGCCCGCCGCAGCGGCGGCATCTTCGGCGGCTTCCGCCCGCCGCGTCGGCACCACGGGGATGCCGTAAGCGGCCAGCACCGCAAGCGCTTCGTCCTCCCGAAGCGCGGCGCGCCCTTGGGCGCGGGCCTCGCGGAATAACGCCGCCACCTGTTCGCGATCGGGCGCGATGTGCAAGACCTGGCTGGAGGGCAACTCGCGCGCGGCGGCCCGGCTTCTGCGATGCTGCACCAGATGCAAAAACCCTCGCACCGCTTGCTCGGGCGTGGCAAACACCGGGGCATTGGCGCTTGCCAGCGCCTTGCGATGCTCGGCGCCGGTGGTCTCGCCCATCGCGCAGACCAGCACCGGCGCGCGCGAGGCCTGGACCGCAGCGGCAAGCGCCGCAAGCTCGGTGGCATCCGAAGGCCCGACCGGCGCGTGCATGGCCAAAACCCCGCCGACTTCCTCGGCTCCGGCTAAAACCGCGGTGATTTCGGCCAAGCGGGTCGGCGCGCCGGGGTTGACGTAAACCGGGCCGGATTCCGGCACTTCCATCTCTTCGGCCTGGCCGCGCAGCGTCAGATGAAGCGCCGCTTGCGTGGCGGGGGCGAACGTGGCCAAGGGCAGGCCCGAACGCAGCGCCGCATCCGCAGCAAGCCGGCCGAGCCCGATCGCATTGGTGGCAATCGCCAGCGCCTCGCCGCGGGCGGGCTTGGCGCGGGTGAGCGTTTCGGCCGCGGCGAGCACGTCTTCCAACCCGGAAAGCGGCAAAATTCCGGCACGGCGCAGGGCTGCTTCCATCGCGCCGTCGGCCATGCCGGAGGGGTCGGTGAGCCTGCCGCCTTCGCGCAAGGCCACCACAGGCCGAAGCCGCGCGGCGGCGCGGGCGGCGGAGAGAAACGCGCGGCGGTTGCGGATGCGGCGAAGCGCCAGCACAATCAAGCCGGTGCCCGGATCGCGCGAAAGCCAGTCCAGCACCAGGCCGAAGCCGATATCGGCATTGCCGCCGATGCCGACGATATGGCTGAACCCCACCCCGTTCGGTTCGGCCCAGTCCATGATCGCGCGGGCAAGCGCGCCCGATTGCACGACCACCGCCATGCGGCCCGGCCGCGGCGGCAGATGCGCCCGCGTCGCATTCAGGCCGATCGCCGGAACGGCGATACCGAAGGCGTTCGGCCCCAGCACCCGCACGCCGCGGGCTCGGGCCATGGCGCCGAGCTCGCCATGCGGCATGGGGCTGGGAACAATGGCAGCCAAGGTGCCGCGGGTGGCAAGCCCGGCCAGGGCGGCATCGATCTCCTCCGGCGCCAGGGCAAGAATGGCGAGATCCGGCGCCGCGGGAAGAGAGGCAAGGTCGGGGAAAGCGGCAAGGCTCGGCACAGGCGCGGCGCGCCCGACCTGATAAATTTCCCCTTGGAAACCGCCGGCTGCCAGATTGCCGAGAATCTGCCCGCCGATTTCGGACTCGGCGCCCAGAAGGGCGATCCGCTTCGGCTTGAAGAGCGCTTCCGGCCGAAAGCGCGCGCGCGTTGGTGGCAGCAGTTCTCGAACCATGCCTCAAAATAGGAGGGCGGCGTGATTTGTCCAAATGACAAGACGCGAACGCTGGACAAGGCGGCGGGGCAAGTGCTGGATTCGCCGGCAAGAACCGCAGAACGCACGAGAAAAAGGGGGGAACGATGAAAATTACCGCCATGGAAACGCACCTGATTCGCGTGGGGTGCGCACAAGGCGCGCCGAGCGGCTCTTTCGCCGGAGCGCAATGGACTCGGCTGGATAGCCTTTTTCTCCGCGTGATCACCGATCAGGGGCTGGAAGGATGGGGTGAGGCCTTCGGCCACGCCGCCTGCCCCATCACGCGCACCGCGATCGAGACCATGCTGGCCCCCGCCGCCCTCGGCCAGGACGCGCGGGATATTCGCGGGTTGCATCAGCGGCTGGCGCAGCAGTTCCATCTCTACGGGCGCAATGGGCCGCTGACCTATGCGCTTTCGGCGCTGGATATCGCGCTTTGGGATATTGCCGGCAAAGCCGCCAATCTGCCGCTGTGCCGCTTGCTCGGGGCCGCCCCGCCGGCTGAGGGGATGGCCGCCTATGCCAGCCTGATGCGCTATCAGGAGCCGAAAGCCGTGGCGGAAGCAGCCTCCCGCGCGGTTGCTGCCGGCTATCGGCATATCAAGCTGCATGAAATCGACGTTCCCCAAGTGGCGGCCGCACGGGAGGCCATCGGACCCGATATCGCCTTGATGCTGGATACCAACTGCCCGTGGCCGGTGCATCGGGCGATCGCCATGGCGAAGGCGTTGGCGCGCTACAATCTCAGCTGGTTGGAAGAGCCGGTCTGGCCGCCGGAGGATCATGCCGGGCTTGCGCGGGTGCGCCGCGAAGGCGGCATTGCGATTGCGGCCGGCGAAAACGCCGCGGGGCGGCATGATTTTCTCGGCCAGTTTGCCCTCGGCGCGCTGGATATCGCGCAGCCGAGCGTAACCAAAATCGGCGGCATCACGCCGATGCTGGCTATCGCCAGCCTTGCCGCCGGCCATGGCGTGCGCCTGGTGCCGCATTGCGCCTATTTCGGCGCGGGCTATCTGGCTTCATTGCACCTGCAGGCGGCGCTGGCGCCGGATGCGCCCTTCGAGCGGCTTTTCCTGAACCTGGAGGCCAGCCCCTATCACGAGCTGATCGAGGCGCCGGGCGGGCGCGTGAAGGTTCCCGAGGGGCCGGGGCTCGGCCGCGACCCCGATGCGGAGATTCTCCGCCGCTTTGCGTTGGCGCCGCCGCAGCTGATGAAAGCCTGAGGCGGTTCAGGCCGCCTCGGGCGCGGCGCCCTGCGGCAGCCAGACGCGGAACGTGCTGCCCACGCCTTCCTGGCTTTCGATGACAAGCTGGCCGCGATGGCGGTTGATCACGTGTTTGACAATGGCGAGGCCGAGCCCGGTGCCGCCGGCCTGGCGTGAGCGGCCCTTATCGACGCGATAGAAGCGCTCGGTCAGCCGCGGCAAATGCTGGCGCGGAATGCCGGGTCCGTCATCGGCCACGGTGAGCACGAGGCCCTCTTTGGATGGCCACGGCCCGGGCGAGGCTTCCGCCGGGGCAAGCGAAAGGCGCACGCATCCGCCCTCTTTGCCGTATTTCACCGCGTTGTCGAGCAGGTTCTGAACCACCTGGATGATTTGCTCGGCATCGGCCGGCACTTCCGGCGTGGCCGGATCGACGGAAATCTCCAGGCGCATCTGCCGGCCGGCAAAGCGCGGCTCGAAGCCTGCCGCCACCCGCGCGACCAGCTGGCCGATATCCACGCGTTCGGTGGGCGGCTGATGTTCCAAGAGCTCGACCCGCGAGAGTTGGAGAAGATCGTCGATCAGCCGGTTCATGCGCTCCGCTTGTTCGGCCATAATGGGAAGAAAGCGTTGCTGGGCTTGCGGATCGTCCGCAGCGGGGCCGCGCAGGGTTTCGATAAAGCCGATCAGGCTGGCCAGAGGGGTGCGGAGCTCGTGGCTGGCATTGGCCACGAAATCCGCCCGCATCCGTTCTACGGCGTGTTCGCGCGTACGGTCGGCGAGCACCACCAAAACCTCCGGCGGCGGCGCGGCGCCCTCGCGTGCGAGCGGAATGGCCGTGACTTCCAGATCGCGCAAGCTGGGCACCACCAAAGAAAGTTCGACATGCTGCGGCCCGGCCCCCGAGGCGGCGCGGTCGACCGCCGCGCGGAAGCTCGGATGGCGGAGCAAGGCCGGCAGGTCTTTGCCGAAGGCGGCGCGGGCGGCCGCGTTGGTGCGCGCAACCGCGCCGTCGGGCTTGAGCAGAAGCAGCGGGTTCGGCAGAAGGTCGATGATCGCCTCCAGGGTTTGCAGCCGCTGTTCGGCGCGGCCGAGCTTGGCTTCGAAGCCGCGCACGATGCGCAGCAAACTCCTGAGCACGAGCCCGAGCGAGGGCAGGCGAATGCGCTCGGCGTGACGGTGAAAGCCCTCGGTGTCTTCGGTCGCCAAATGCCGCACGGCTTGCTGCATGGCCGCGATCTGGCTTGCCCACCAGCCGCCGAGCGCGGCGGCGGCCGCGGCGGTGAGCGCGATGCCGGCCAGGGCAAGCGGCGCGGAGAGGCGCCCGGCGGCAGCCAAGGCCGCAAGCAGCAGCCATGGGACTGCCCCGATGAGAAGGCTCGCGGAAACCCAAAGCGTAGCGCGCATACCCCTCGGCCCGACCTTCCCTGCCCGACGCTACATGCCGGGGCCCGCCGCGGTTTGCGGCGCGGGGTTGACCAGCTTGCTTCCGCCGGGGATCACTTCAAAGACGGCCAGGCCGCGTGCCACGCGGCCATCCGGATGCAGGACCAAAACCCCGTCAACGCCAAGAAACCCGTTCGACTGGGTGAGCACGGCCATAGGGCTGCCGCGGCCCGCGCCGACGACCCGAGCTATCGAGGCCGCGTCGTAAGCGAGATCCGCCAGCCCCGGGGGCGGCGCGCCGTATTTCTCCTGATAGCGCTCGGCAAAGGCGGTGCGGAAAGCGGGATCCGGGGCCGCGTACCACGCCCCGCGCAGCGCACGTCCGGCCCCGGCGCGGGTGGCCGGGCTTGCCCAGAGAGCCGGCCCCAAAAACCGCACTTGCGGGGCGGAAACATCGTAGTAGGAGAGCAACGAGGCGAGTTCGTCGAGCTGCTCGCCCGTATCCGCCAACAAGAGGGCGTCAAAGGGCGGCGGCGGCACGGCCGCGCGGGAGAGTTCGGCAACCAGCTTTCGCCCTTCGGCATCGTGGCGGGCGCGCGCTTCGCGGAGTTTTGCGTCGATCGGCCCGCGCCGGTTGGCGTAATCGGAGAGTTCGCGGATGACCGGCGTCATGGCGCGGAGGCCCGCGCCGTGGGTGCGGATGACGGGCGGCGCGAGCCCGGCCTCGGCGACGGCCCGCGTGAGCGCGGCGCCCATGGCGCGGCCGAATTCCGACTCGGGCAGCAAGGCGGCAAAGCGGGTTCGCCCCTCGGCCTTAGCCGCCGCGACCAGCCGGCGCACCTGCTGGTCCGGGGTGATGCCCAGGACCCAAACCCCGGGTTGGGCTTGGGAAGGATCGGAGGTAAAGGCCAAGACCGGCACGCCGGCCTGCCGCGCTTGGGCGGCCACGGCCGCCGTTTCGGGCGCGGTCAAAGGCCCCAGAATGATCTGATCGCCGGCGCGAATGGCCGCTTGCGCGGCACTTGCCGCCCCGCCTGGCGTGCTGGCCGTATCTTTGCTATCCAAGAGCGGGGCACCCGCGTCGCTGAGCGCGAGCTTCGCGGCGTTCTGGAGGGCTTCGCCGCGCTCCGCGTTGGCGCCGGAGAGCGGCAACAGGGCGGCCACCCGGAACCCCGCAGCCGCACCCGCGCCCTCGACGCGCGTCGGCCCGGCGGAGGGCAGAGCCGTCGGAGGAGCCCCGCCGAAGACGCCTCCCGGACCCGCCGAGGAACACCCCCACAATGCGAACGCGCCCATTCCAAGCAACAAAGTCCGCCAAACCATCTTGTCATTCCTCCGATGCCGCCGACGAGCCGGGGGAAACACCCCCTGCCCAGGGTCTTGTGCTGGTTTCCACGCCAATCGGCAATCTAGGCGATATTTCGGAACGTGCGCGAGCGGTTCTGGCTGCTGCCGATATGGTTCTTTGCGAGGATACCAGACGCACCCGGCGACTCTGCGCCGCGCTCGGCATGCATGCGCGGCTGGTGAGTTTGCACGAGCACAACGAGGCGGCCCGGATTCCGGCGATTCTTAACCGGCTCCGCGAGGGCCGGCTTTTGGCATTGGTCAGCGATGCCGGAACACCCCTGATTTCCGACCCCGGATATCGGCTGGTGCGGGCGGCGCTCGCCGAGGGTTTGCCGGTCCATGCGGTGCCCGGGCCCAATGCTGCAGTGACGGCGCTGGTTCTCTCCGGCCTTCCCCCCGCGCCGTTTTTGTTCCTCGGATTCCCGCCGGCGCAAGCGGGCCAGCGGGTGCGCCATTTCCGGTCCATCCGCAAAGCCGAAGAGGCCGGGCTTTCGGCAAGCTTGATCTGGCATGAGGCGCCGCATCGGCTGGCCGAGACGCTTGCGGATCTCGCCGCCACCTTCGGAGAAAGAAACGCAGCGGTGGCGCGCGAGCTCACCAAGCGCTTCGAGGAGGTGCGCCGCGAGAAACTGCCTGCGCTTGCCGCATATTATGCAGCACATCCCGCGCGCGGGGAGATCACCATTGTGGTCGGCCCGGCGCCGGAGGCGAGGCCCTCGGAACCGAAGAGCGTGGAGGAGGCGCTTAAGGAGGCGCTGCAGACGCACAGCATGCGCGATGCGGTTGCCCTGGTTGCCGCCACCACGGGCAGGCCACGATCTCAGGTCTATGCGCGTGCGCTGGCGATGAAGGAAGAGGCCGGCAAAGACGCCGCGCTGCCGGAAAGCGCGGAATCGGCGGAATCGCCGGAGCCGGTGCCGAAAAACACCCCTGACCCCTGAGCGCGAAGGCTGGAAGTTCAGCCCGCGGGGGGCATGCAAAACATGCGATAGAGTTCCGCCAAAATCGGGCGAACGCGCGCGGAGTGCACACGGTAGAAAATAGTGGTTCCGGCCCGCCGTGTGGCCACCAGCTGCCGCCTGCGCAAAGTGGCCAAGTGGCGGGAGAGATTCGATTGCGCAAGCCCCACCTTCTCCGCGAGTTCCCCCACCGAGAGTTCGCGCTCCAGCAGCGTGCACAAAATCAACAGCCGATGCCGATTGGCGATTGATTTCAGAAACGACTCCGCCGCCGCCGCTTGGCGGGCCATGCGCGAAGGATCGAGCCCCTCCGCTGCCGCCCGTCCGACGGTCTCGACGAAAGAAGGGTTCGGAGAGGGTTCATTCGGTCCGCTTGATAATGAAGCTATAGACACCGTCTTCTACCTTCGATTCCACCAATTGGTTGCCCGTGGAGCGACAAAACGCCTCGAAGTCTTTGACAGAACCCGGATCGGTTGCCAAGACCTTAAGCGTTTCGCCGGGGGGCACGTCTTTCAACGCCTTCCTTGCGCGCAAAATCGGCAACGGGCAGTTCAGCCCTTTGGCATCCAGAACATGTTCGGTCATTTTCTCACCCGTTTTCGCGGACGTTATTCAAATATAAAGATTGATGTCCGACTGCGTTGCATTTTCGATATAAGTTGCCGCCCCGCCGAGCACCGGCCCGTCGATGAGGTCTTCCCGCTTGATTTCGAACAAGTCCATGGTCATTTGGCAGGCGATCATTTTCACGTCGGATTCCAGCGCCAAGTTGCGCAACTCTTCGACCGAGGCGATGCCTTTCTTGCGGATCATGTCCTTCATCATCGACGAGGCCAACGCGGTTGCCCCGGGTAGCGCGGCCAAGAGGTTCGGCATGGCGATATGCATGCCTCCGAGCGGCATTTTCATAGCCGGATTGCCGAGCGGTGAGATTTCCAGATCCAGCTTTTTGCGCAACAACCAGAGGCCGTAAAAGGTGAAGAACATGGAAACCTCAAGCCCCATCGCCGCGGCGGTTGTTGCCAAGATGAAAGGAGGATACGCCCAATCGAGCGTGCCTTTCGTGACGATCATCGACATGCGCTTTGCATTGGTGGCGTCTGCCATGACACTCTCCTCTCGGGCCGCTTAGGTGCAGCCCGCAAAACCATCGGCCTGCATTTTTGCCTCATAGGGCGCGGCCACTGCAGAGCCCGGAATCAAAGCCGCTTTTGCTGCCGCCCAGTCTTTGGGCTTGACTTTGACGAACCATCCTGCGCCGTAAGGATCGGAGTTCGCCAAGCGCGGATTGGCAACCAGCGCATCGTTGGTTTCCACCAGTTCGCCGTCGAAGGCGATTTTTGCCGGCCCCACCCATTTGCCGGATTCAACGGTTGCACAAGACTTGCCGGCTTGCACCGGACGGCCCGCCTTTCTCGGCGTAAAGGCAACGATCTGCCCGGCCATTGCCGAGGCCACCGCGGTCATGCCGGCGGTGACCGTTCCATCGGGGTTTTCCCGATACCACATGTTGTTTTCAACGTCGTAAAGAAGATCATCGGGCAAGTTGCAGCCCCGCACGATCGGCATCCGCCGGCCCTCCTCTCGCTTCCGCTTGCGTTGCTGTTGTTATAGTGGAGCAAACCTCGTTTTGCCGCAATGGCCGCGAGGAGCAGCAAAACTCCCCAAGCCCCGATATTTCGAGCTTTCCGCCGACAAACAGCGCCAAATGCAGAGCGACCATCGCGCCGAGCCGTACCCAACGCCCTGCTTGGAGGGGCTCCGACGAAGCCCGGACCAAGTTGTAATGATAGACGAGTTCACGGCATGATTCTCGGCACGCATTGAATGTCGGGTCGCGCGCCGCGCCTTGCCGATGCAGCGCAAGCAGCCGAAAGCCCTCGCTTTTGGCCTCGGTTGGTTGGATGCCGTGCGCGATGAGCCAAGCCTCCAGAATCCTCTCGCCGAGAGCAAGCAATTCCGCGGCATAGAGCTGGGCTTGCGGGGCAAGCTCCGCCGGATTGCGCGCGATGATCCATTCCAGACGCGCAGAGATTTCGGCAAACGGAGGAGAAGCCTCTGCCATCTTCAGCCAAGCCCTCGCGCTTTCAGCAGCGCTCGCGAATCGGAGATGTTTTCGTGCACACCCACTTTGCGGGCCGAGAGCCCGAGCGCCATTCCCAGAAGCTGCGTGAAATAAAGGATTTTAACCGTTGTTTTGCGCCCGAAGACTTTTTCCGCACGCACCTGATGCATCTCGAGGCCGGAATGGCAGGTCGGGCATTCGGTGGCAATCACATCGGCCCCGCAGGCCTCGGCGGTGGTGAGAAGATTGAGCACGAGTTTGGTGGAAGTGTCGGAATCGGAAAGCGTGTGCGCACCGCCGCAACACGCCGTCTTCAGCGGATACTCGACATTTTCCGCGCCGGCGGCGGCAAGCAGATCATCCATAAAGTGGGGCTTCGAGGTGGATTCGCTGCCGGGGCCTTTGTCTTTTTCCGGAAAGATATGGCGCGGCCTTGTGTACATGCAGCCGTAATAATTGGCGACCTTGAGGCCTTTGAGGGAGTTTTTGACGCGCGCTTTCAGGCCTTCCTCACCGATTGCCTCTTTCAGCCATTCCAGCACGTGCAGGGTGCGCACCGAACCGGCACGGTAGGCGGCATGGCCTGCCTTTTTGGAAAGTCTTTCCACCACCTCCTGCGAGGTTTTGTCGTGCGCGAGATCGTATTCGGCTTTTTTGAGGTTGTGATAGCAGCCGTTGCACGGCGCCATGACCGTATCGAACCCCATCTTTTCCGAAATGGCGAGATTTCGGGCCGAGAGATAGGTTTGCAATTTAGGATCGATGTTTTTGACTTCCATCGCCCCGCAGCAATTCCAATTCTCCAGCTCGACAAGGCCGAGGCCGAGCGCGTTCGCCAATTCTTTCGTGGAACGATGGTAGGCATGCCCGGTGCCTTCGAGTGCGCAACCGGGATAATAGGCAACCGGCCGGTTCGTCATGAGGACGGTCCTTTTCCGTTTAAACCAAGCACTTGGCGCTCCATGGCTTCGCATTCGGCGACGTAGTCCGCGATTGCCGCACGGGCTTTGCGCCAGCCGCGCGTGCGCGGATGGAACAGGCTTGCCCAACCGAGTTTCATCATCAACATGAGCGGCAAGCGCGAAAACAGCCGTCGTGCCAGTTCCACCAACCAATCTTGCAAAAGCTTCTGACGGGTGCGCGCGAAGAACCGTTGCAACAACCGCCCTTCTTCGATGCGCCCTTTGGCAAAGACCTGAGCGGAAAATTCCTCGTCAAAAATGGCGGAGGGCTTTTTCTTGGTGTAGCCTTTGAGCTCCAACCAGCGCGCCGTTGCTTTCATCACCCCTTCGGGGTTCACATCGCGCGGGCAGGCATAGGTGCATTTGTTGCACGAGACGCACTGCCATATAATCTCTTTGTCGCGGACAAGCTCTTCTGTCATGCCGAGGCGAATGAGATAAATCCAATAACGCGGATTGAAATCCGGATTGATGGCATTCACCGTGCAGCTGTTCGTGCATGAGCCGCATTGCCAGCAGCGGTGAATGTTCTCCCCGCCCGGAAGAGCGGCAATTTCCTCTTGCAGCCTCTCGTCGTAATCGGTGACCACGCGGGGTTGGATGAAGGTGCTCCAGTGCCCCGAGACGTTGACCTCATCGATCACGAGCTCTTCGTGGGTGATGAGATTTTCGGGGCGAATCAGGGATTTTTCATGAATCGGCATCGCTGTTCCCTATGCTCCGGGCCGCGCCAGTTCTTTGGCGGCCTGCGCCGCGCGCTCTTCGATCAAGGCAAGCCAGCCGCGACCCGGCTCGCGTTCGATGGCATCGAGCCCCAACATCCGCTTTGTATGCGCCATCGGCGCCTCGTTGCGGCCGAAATCGGTGCGCAGATATTGCCCGGCGCGGTCATTGATATAAAGCGCGTAGATGTGCGCGCACAGCAAATCGACATAAAGGCCGAGGTCGCGGAAAAACCCCTCGCCGCGGAGAAACCCGATTAATTCCTCGCGGAGCGTCTCAAAGGTTTCGAAGTCATCGCTGATCGGAATGTGCATATGATCCACATCCTCCGCATGCCAGATTTCCCTGAGAACGCCGGTATTGGTCTGCATATCCCAAACCCAGCGGGTGGCGAGCGGCAGATTTTGGGGATCCGTAAAGTGCAGAAGCTCGGCGCCGAGATCGCGCACCCAGCGATGCCCGCGATCGTTGGGAAACGCGGCCGTGAACTGCCGCAATCGTTCCGCGGCCGTCCCCTCGCCGTTCAGCAAGCGCTCGATCGTGGAAAGCATCCGATCCAGACCGTAATTTTCCAGCGCAGCTTTGATGCGCCGGCGCACGGTTGCGATAAAAGCGATGAGCGCCGAAAACGCCGCCGGATCCAGCGCGAGCACGTTGTTTTCCACCAGAAGCTTGCGAAACAGCGTGACTTTCAATTGCAGATCGCTGATGTAGCGTTCGATGCCGCCGCTCGGCTCGGCAGCGTCGATCAAGTCGGAGAGCGCGGCCCGAAGCTTGGGCCCGCTCAAATCCAAGACAATGGAGCTTCTGTCGCTTTGTTGCTTTGGCGGGATGGGCATCATTCGGCGGCCCGGGCGAGCCCTCCTTGCGCGAAAGCCAAAGCGGCCATGGCGGCAGCCTGCGCCTGGGCGATGGAATCATCGATTGTCTCGGGCCCGGTTGCCGCGCCGGCTACGAACACGCCGGGGCGCGAGGTTCCGCCCATGGCGCTATAAGTCGGTGCGCGCGCGATATGGCCGTGCGGTTCGAGCTTGACGCCGAATGTCGCGGCCAGCAGGACGTTATCGACATTGGGATCCATGCCGATCGCGTGCACCACCAGATCAAACGGTATGGTAATCGGCCGCTTCACCAGCGTGTCTTCGCCCTTCACGATGAGCCGCTTGCCGTCCGAGGTAACCTCGGCGATCCGCGCCTTGATATATTTCACGCGGTATTCTTCCTGGCTTGCCCAATAATATTTGTCCTCGTAAAGGCCGAAGGTTCGGATATCCATATAGTAAATGTAAACCTGGCATCGCGGCAGCGCCTCGCGAATTTCCATCGCGATATTGGCGGAAACGGTGCAGCAGATTTTCGAACACCACTCGCGCCCGATTTGCCGATCGCGCGAGCCGACGCACAGCAAAATCGCCACGCGTTCCGGCTCGCGCCCGTCCGAGGGACAATGCACCCCTCGCCCGGACGAAAGCATTTGTTCCACTTGCGTGGTGGTCACCACGTCGGGATAGGTGCCGAAACCCCATTCCGGCTTGTTGACGGAATCGAAATGCGTAAAGCCGGTGCACAAAATCGCGGCGGCCGGTTCGATCTCTTGGCCGTTGGAAAGCCGCGCGCGAAAACGCCCGGGTTCGCCTTCAAAGGCGGCGACGGTGGTGTTGCGATGCACGTTCACCAGCGGGTTCTGCTCAACGCGCCGCACCATGCCGCCGATCGCATCGCGCGCCCACTCGCCCGAGGGCACCAGCTTGGCGTAGCCGGAAAGAATCGGCGCGCCGCCGAGACGATCCGCCTTATCAACCAAAACCACAGGTTGACCGACGCTTGCCAAAGCGTGCGCCGCGGTCAATCCCGCCGGGCCGCCGCCGACCACGAGAATAGGAGCGCCGCTCATGATCCCGCCGTGCTCGTGCCGATTTGCGCCGGACGGGTAAAGCCCGGCCCGGAGGTAATGGCGCGTTTGGGATCATAGAGCGTCTCGATCCGCCCGGCTTTCACCTCTTCCAGATAGGCGTCGAATTCAGCTTTCGCTTTTTGCCAATCGATCCCGATTTTTTCCAAAAACGCCTCAAACGGCGATGCATGCCAGTGCAGCTGGGCGAGTTTGTAGGGATGCGCCCCGCAGACCAGCGCCGCGAACTGACAATCCGCCATGATCGGCAATTCGTAGATTTTATCGACGGCTTTGCCGATCCACTGGCTTTTGTCCAGGGTGGTGATGCAACCGGTGTCATGGCCGATCATCACATCGGCGCGCGCCTCTTCCACCGCAACTTTGATCTTGCGATCGATCGAGAAGGAGCGGCTGAACTCCCGCTCTCCGATGATGTGCCGAAAGCCGAAGCCGCAACAATCGTACCAGGTGGAATAATCGATCACCTGCGCGCCGAGCGTTTGCAAAAGCCCGGTGGAGACGGCCACGCGGTTTCCGTCCAGCACGGTTTCATCGTAGATAACGTCTTCCGGCACCATTTTGTAAACATGGCATGCGGGATGAACGGTTGCGCGAATATGGCTGACGTCGATCACCTGGTGTTCGCGCACGCGTTCGCGCATCACATGCAGCCATTCCGAGTAGTGCACGATCTCTTCGGGGATGAGCAGTTTGCCGTCGATCAACCGGCCGAGCTTGCCAAGGATTTTGCGCACCTGCTCGCGAAGTTGCGGCGAATGCACCAGAAAATGGCGCATTTCCTTGTAGTTTCCGAAGGATGTGCCGCAATGCACCAGCGGGTAGTAGTAACCTTCCGGCAAACCCTGCGCTTTGGCGGAAACGTAAGCCTGGTGAAAATTGCGCAAAAACACGGCAGCGAGACTGACGACATTGCCGATGCCGGAACCGTGATAGTTCCAGGCGGTGCAGGAGGTTTGATCGGTTTCGTCCAAGTACCGCGTGCCGAGCTTGTTCATCAGCCAAAGCAGCGAGGTCGGGTATCCCGGAATATTGCCGCACTGGCCGCAAGATTTGTGGTGCCACAATTGATTGGTGGGGATTTTCTTGGTCCAGCCGTAAAGCGTTCGCGCAGTGACCGGCTCGTGTTGCTCGGTGATGCGATGCACGACGATTTCGCCGTCTTTCTCAAGCTCGCGCAAGGCGTCGCGGACATCTTCGACGCGATCCTTACCCGTTAACATCGAGCGCCGATCGATGCGCGCTTCCACCCACGAGGTCGCGCGCTGTGCCTCTTGCGGGGAAAGCTTGCTTTCCTGCCACTCCGGTCCGAACCCGGTGTATGCGCCTTGTTTCTCTGTCATGACCGCCTCTTTTCAATCCGTTTCCCGAGCCCTCATGCCTCGTGTTCGTCTTCCTCTTGCTCAAGCAGCCATTCCTCATACTGCTCGCGTTTTTCGTCCATCACGTCGCGAATGACGTCGAAGAGATTTTCATCGACCATTTCGATCTGCTGCAGCACTCCGGTTTCTTCCCAGATCGTGTAAAGTTCGACGGAGGTGCGCAGATTGACGATCCAGGCCGTATCCGTCGTGTGCATGGTCGGCACCGGGATGGCTTTGCGCAGCACGTCCAACGGTGCGCTCACTTTCGAAACGTTCGGCCCCCAGTCGGGGAAGGCATCGCGCGTGATCATGTTCGGCGCGAGCTGGTTGCCGGTAGAAATAACTTTCAGCAGCACGCGCGAGAACGGCCGCAAGACATCTTTGGCCGATTGCATGCCGTGCTTGATGGCCACCTCGCGCATGATCATCACCAAGCCGCCGGGAGAATTTTGGAACGGGCAGCGCGCCGCGCAGGTGTAGCACTGCGCGCACGCCCAGATTTTCTCCTGCATCGCGTCGTAGATGCCTTCGAGATTTTCCGTCCAGAGCAGTTGGACGATTTCGCGCGGGGAATAATCGTAGTAATGTGCGGAAGGGCAGGTTGCGGTGCAGATGCCGCAATTGAGGCACCCGTGCAGTTCCATGTCGTACAACGGATGGCTGCGGATATCCTCGAAAATTTCCTCGAGCTTCTCGCGCGCGACGGGCGGGTTTTCGGAGACCGGATCTGCTGCGGGCCCCGGGTGCGGACGGACTGCCACCTGTTCATCCATCGGGATCGCCTTTCAATAGGTGAGCACGCGCGTGTCTTCGCCTTCCATCACCGCTTCGATCAAATAGGCGCCGCCCACGATACCAGAACATTCCGGGATCAGATCGGCTTCCGTCATCTCGAAGAGATCGAGGTTCGGGCTGCAGCTTAAGAATTTGACCCCAGCCTCGTGCGCATCCTTGATGAAGTCATAGACGGTTTTCGGCGAATCCGGCTTGACTTTCAGCTTATCGGCGACGCCTTTGCGCATCAGCCGCCCGGCCGTGGCGGTGCAAATGACCTCGACCTCATAGTCCATCGCCGCGGCGACGGTGGCTTGAAAAAACGGCGCCCCCAGCTCCTCCGGGTTGCGCGGATCGGTATTGGCCATCACGATCAGAAGCTTGCGAGCCACGTTCCCCCTCTCTGCACGTATTCGCGTGCAAAAACCTGAAATTTTTTGGACCTTCGGCTTCGATGGCTTATATGATATGATGATCATATAAGGCGTGCAAGCAGAATTTTCTTTCCTTTTGTCCAAAGGCGCGCATGCCAGACCAAGGCCGCGCCGAAGCCGCTTGCGAAGCTCCGCCGCGGTGGCATAAGGCTTGTCTATGCGTATCCTCTACCACTTTCCGCTTTGCCCGTTTTCTCGGAAAATTCGCTTGGTTTTGTCGGAGAAGCGCCTGCCCTTCGAGCTGCGCCTGGAGCGCCCGTGGGAGCGGCGGACGGACTATCTTGAGCTGAACCCGGCCGGCACCGTGCCCACGCTTTTGGAGGAGAACGGCCTGGTCATCCCGGATTCCTGGGTGATCGGCGAATATCTCGACGAGGCGTATCCGGATACCTCCCTGCTCGGGCGCACGCTCGCGGAACGGGTGGAAATCCGGCGTTTGCTGGCGTGGTTCGACGGCAAGTTTTATGAGGAGGTCACCCGCAACCTGGTGGGGGAGAAACACCTCAAGCGCATGGCCGGCCGCGGCCAGCCGACCGCCGGGGCGCTGCGGGAAGGCTATGCGAATTTGCGCCAGCACTTGGAATATCTGGGCTGGCTGGCGGAGACGCGCAAATGGCTGGCCGGCAGCAGCATCTCGCTGGCCGATTTTGCCGCCGCCGCGCATCTTTCGGTGCTGGATTTCGCCGGCGATATCGATTGGAACCTGGTGCCCGCCGCGCGCGACTGGTATGCGCGCATGAAAAGTCGCCCGAGCTTCCGTCCCCTGTTGACGGACCGCGTGCCCGGCCTCACGCCGCCGGCACACTACGCCGATCTTGATTTTTAGGGGGGCGCGGAGGGCGGGACCCGCGCTTCCGCCAAGCCGAAGCCGAGCATGAGATAGAACCAGCCGTCATCGGGCAAGGCGGCCAGCCCGCTGGTGGAGGCGAGCGGCCAGAGGTGAATGAGCGCGGCCAGAAACAGCCCCACCCGCAGCGGCTCCGGCGCGCGGCGCAAGCCGTGGCCCAGCCGCGCAAGCCAGGCAACGGCGAGGGCGGCGAAGAGGATAAGCCCGGGAAAACCGCCGTCGGTTGCGGCCTGCAAATAGTAGTTATGCGGGTGCAAATTGCAGATTTCGGCTCCCCCCGCGGCTTGGTCGGTGATGCCGAGAAGGGGCAGGCCGTGCCAGAACCGCGGCTCGGGGCAAAACAGACGAAACCCGTCGAAGCCGAAGCCGAAGAGCGGGTGCGCCAAGGTCATCCGAAGCGCGCGGATATAGAGCTGGCCGTAGGCACTGGTGGCGAAATGCGCCATTTGCTCGCCGAAGCGCGCGAGCAGCTTGGCGGCCGTCGGCGGTGAAATGATCGGCGTTGCCACCAAGACAAGAACGGCGGCAAGCACGGCCAGTAGCGCCGGCTTGCGCCATTGCGGCAAGAGCCAGGCGCCGACAAGCAGGCCAAGTCCGGCGAGAAGCGCGGGCATGCGCTGGCCGATCAAGATCACCGTCACCAGGCCGAAAGCCGCCAGCGCCGCCCCGGCCATGCGCGCCGGCAAGCGGGGGCGGTTGAGCAGCGTGATGACGGGCGGCAGCATGGCCGGAAAAAGCAGCCGCACGAACGGGGCTCCGGCGCGGGGTTTGATGAACGGGCCGGTGAGCGCGCCGTCGCCCGCACGCGGCGCGCCGAGGAAGTTTCGGCCGGTGAGGTATTGCTCCCAGCTGGCGAGCGCGATGAATGTCGCCGCCGCGGCCAGCACCGCCTGCAGCGCGCGGCGGGCCGAGGGGCTGGCCAGCAGGCGCTCCTCCAGCGCCAGCGCGAAGAGCAAAAACCGCCCCAATGCCAGCGCTTGGAGAAGCGAGGGCCACCCGCCCGGCCCGAGCCCAACGAAATGAAGGGGCAAGGCGCAGAGAATTTCCCATCCCCACCAGAGCAGGGCTGCGCGCCGCCAGAGGGGTTGCAGCGAAATTCCGGTGCGGAGCAGCAGGCAGGACGCCAGAAAACTCGCATCCGCAAGGCCGATCATCACCTCGGCAAGCGCCCGACCATAGAGAAGAAAGAGCGGAAGGATGAGCGTTGCGGCAAGCCCGGCGCGGTCGCAGAGCCCTAAGAGTCGGGCCCGCAGCGGGGAGAGCGCAAGCGGCGCGCCCTCGCCGGCCCTTTGTGCCGCGTCGCCTGATCTTGATTCGGATCTTGATTCTGCGCGCGCGCCTGCCACCTCTCGGTGATCCCTCTTTCAGCGCCTGCCGCACTGTGCGGCCGCCGGCCCCAAGGCGGGCGCCCTAACAGGCCCTGCCCGCTTTCGGCAAGAGGTTTGGCATCTTTCCCGCGCTTTGCCGGCCGCGCATCGAGCAGCTGCAAGGAGGCTTGACGGGCGGAAAGGGGATCGTTACATTGAGATGACCGAACGGGTTGGGGCTTCGGATGGCTCTGCACAGGGCTTCCCAGTGCAGAGGCAGATTTTTTGTCTCAACGTGTTCTTTGTTCTTTGACAGTTGGATCGGGGAAGGAAGGGATACGTTGGCGGTGTTTTAGGCCTGGGCTTTGGGTATGTTCCGAGAGGGGCATGGTCTGGGGTTTGGGTCTTGGCGGGTTTTGTGTTTTGCG